>Ga0209542_10009743_pt1 | contig 17532 bp, 29 predicted proteins | sample RifCSPhighO2_01_FD_184028 | JGI IMG/M metagenome (GOLD analysis project Ga0209542, IMG submission 184028) | Soil microbial communities from Rifle, Colorado - Rifle CSP2_plank highO2_0.1 (SPAdes) (version 2) | ecosystem: Environmental > Terrestrial > Deep subsurface > Rock core/Sediment ...
TTAATGCTTTAAAATTCAAAAACAATTTAAAAGCATTAATTTAAAAACACTTTTTGATATTTGAAAATTAAAAATTGTTTTTAAATTTATCATTTTAAATTTTAAATTAACAAATAATATGGCAGAAAAATTTGAGAGGTCAAAACCTCATGTAAATATTGGAACCATTGGTCATGTTGACCATGGAAAAACCACTTTGTCAGCCGCAATTATGAAAATTTCAGGATTGCGTGGTTTTAAGCATACAGAAGCTGATGTAGATAAAATTGACTCTTCTCCTGAAGAAAAGGCTCGTGGAGTCACTATTTCTATTACTCATTTAGAAACAGAAACAGCTAAAAGACACTATGCGATGATTGATTGTCCGGGACACGCTGACTATATTAAAAACATGATTACGGGAGCCGCTCAAATGGACGGAGGAATTTTACTTGTGTCTGCTCCAGATGGACCCATGCCTCAAACTAAAGAGCACGTACTACTTGCTAGACAGGTTGGTTTACCATCGCTTGTAGTTTTTATGAATAAGTGCGATATGGTTGATGACCCAGAAATTTTAGATTTAGTTGAATCAGAAATTCGTGAATTACTTAAAAAATATAATTATCCTGGAGATGAAATTCCAATTATAAGAGGTTCTGCCTTAAAAGCACTAAACGCCACTTCTGCTGATGATCCAAACGCTAAATCAATAATAGAATTACTTGATGCAGTTGATAATTATATTCCAGAACCAGTAAGAGAATTAGATAAACCATTTGCTATGGCGATTGAAGATGTTTTTTCAATTGAAGGAAGAGGAACTGTGGCGACAGGTAGAATTGAAAGAGGTATTATTAAATCTAACGAAGAAATAGAAATTGTGGGTATTAGACCAACTCAAAAAGCAGTAGTAGTTTCAGTAGAGATGTTCCAAAAAAGTTTAGATGAAGGTAGAGCTGGAGACAATGTTGGTATTTTACTTAGAGGCTTGAAAAAGGAAGATATTGAAAGGGGTCAAGTTTTAGCTAAACCTGGATCAATAACTCCTCATGCTGAATTTGAAGGTGAAGTTTATGTATTAAGTAAAGAAGAAGGCGGAAGACATACTCCATTTTTCAGCGGATACAAGCCACAACTTTATATTAGAACATCAGATATTACTGGAGATGTGACTTTGCCAGAAGGGACAGAAATGGTTATGCCTGGAGATACAGTTAGCTTGAAAATTAAATTAATTGTGCCAGTAGCTTTAGAAGAAAAAACTAAATTTGCTATTAGAGAAGGCGGTAAGACAGTTGGCGCTGGTATTGTTACAAAAATTATAAAATAATTTTTATCGCGGGAACTAAAGGGGGCGGGATTCGAACCCTTATCACAAGTTTAGAAGCTCAAAAATAAATGAGAACAAGGCACGACGAACGAAATGTAGTTTTACATTACATTGAGGAGGAGTAACGCAGTTATCATTTATTTTTGAGCTTCCCTTCAGGGCGGGTCAATTTTGCCGAGCTTCTGCGTTGCTCGTCGCTCACGATGCTTCCAGCATCAATTCGCTTCTCGCGCCTTGAAGCTCAGCCAAATTGACACCGCTAAATTGACAAGGGTTCGAATCCCGCCCCCTAACTTAGTTCTGCGATTTTTTAAGGATAAAAATGATTAAAAAAGAAGTACTTAAAAAAAAAAGAGTTATAAAAGAAGCTCAAAAAGAGTTAGAGTCTGTTGTAATACCTAAACTTAGAATAAAATTGAAGTCTTATGATCATAAGATAATTGATAGTTCGGTTCGTCAAATAATTGATATTGCAAACAGAGCTGGAGCTGAAGTTGTGGGACCTATACCGCTACCAACAGAAATATTAAAATATACTGTTAATAGATCAACATTTGTTCATAAAAACGCTAGAGAACAGTTTGAAATAAGAATTCATAAGCGCATTATAGATGTTTTGAATCCTAATACTGAGATTATGGAAGCACTGAGAGATTTAAATTTACCGTCGGGGGTTGATATATCAATAAAGATATAAAAAGGGGTATTGCATTTTAATATATTTGTGATAGAATTACGCAATTAGACAATAGTTAACTTATTTATGGAAAAATTTATATAAAAATTCCGTAAAATAACAACATTGCCACACAACTGGGCAATCGCCCAGTTTTTGATTAATAAAGATAAAAAATGAAATACATATTAGGAAAAAAAATTGAAATGTCTCAAATGTTTGACGATAAAGGAAATATTGTTCCGGTCACTTTAATTTCAGCAGGTCCTTGTGTTGTTTTACAAAAAAAGACTAAAGATAAAGAAGGTTATGATTCATTACAAATTGGTTTTGTTAAAATTTTAAAAAAGAGTAAAGTTAAAAAACCAATGAAGGGAAAAGAATATAAATATATTAAAGAAGCAAGAGATGAAGAAGGTGCTCAGGTGGGAGAAGAAATAAATGTATCCCTTTTTAAAGAAGGTGATAAGGTAAATGTTTCAGGAATGTCAAAAGGAAAAGGTTATCAGGGTGGGGTGAAAAGGCATGGATTTCACGGAAGAAATGCTACCCACGGAGCAAAGCACGAAGAAAGACAAATTGGTTCTGTGGGACAAAGGTTTCCCCAGCATGTTATTAAAGGAAGAAAAATGCCCGGACGAATGGGTTATGATAGGGTAACAGTGAAGAATTTAAAAATTATAAAAATTGATAGCGAAAATAATTTAATTGTCTTAAAAGGTGCAATTCCGGGTCATAGGGGAACATTACTTGAAATTAGAGGTTAATATGAAAATAGATATTTATAATCAAAAAGGAGAAATAGCTGGAAGTACAGTTCTTTCTAAGGAAATATTTGAAGTTCCAATGAACACTGATTTGGTGCACCAGGTTTTAATTTCGCAAAGAGCAAATCAAAGACAGGTTTCGGCTCATACTAAAGATAGAAGCGATGTTCGTGGAGGTGGTAAAAAGCCATGGCGACAAAAAGGAACTGGTAAGGCGAGAGTTGGTTCTATAAGATCACCACTTTGGCGTGGTGGAGGAGTAACTGGTGGACCAAGAAACGAAAAGGTTTACGAAAGAACTATACCAACTAAAATGAGAAGAAAAGCCTTGTTTATGGTTTTAAGTCAAAAAGTAAGAGATAATCTTTTGGTAGTTTTAGACAAAATGGAGATAGAAAAGCCAAAAACAAAAGTAATAGCACAAATTATTAAAAAATTGCCAGTAGGTGTTGCAAGTAAATTAGTAATAAATAATGGAAAAGATAAAAATGTGTTTTTATCAGCTAGAAATATTGCAAAAACGGGTGTATCCGATGCAAGAAATTTAAGTGTTTCAGATTTATTAAATTATAAATATTTATTAATATCTAAGGACGGAATAAAAGAAATAGAAGATACTTTTTCCATGAAAAAGTAATTTAAAATAATAAATTCAAAATTCAAAAACAATTTAAAATTTTAAATTTAAAAATTGTTTTGAAATTAAAAATTAGAAATTTTAGAAATATGGCTTTATTTGATTTTTTAAAAAGAAAAAAAGAAGTAGAAAAAGCTAAACCTGTAAAGAAGGAAAAATCAACAGAAAAAGAAGTTGAAAAGAGTTTAATTAAGAAAAAAACTATCAAAAAAGAAAAAAATATTAAGACAGATAATCTTAATGTGCCAAATAAGAAAAATAAAGATAATAATTTTTCTTATGAAACAATTAAAGAACCCCATGTCTCGGAAAAAGCAAGTTATTTAACAGAAGCACATAAATATACTTTTAAGATCTATGATAATTCTAATAAATCAGAAATAAAGAAGTCTATTGAAGGTATATATGGAGTCAATGTTTTATCAGTTAATATTATAAAAATTCCAGCAAAAAAAAGAAGGATTGGAAGAACCGAAGGTTTTAAAAAGGGATACAATAAAGCAATAGTGACTATAAAAGAAGGTCAAAAAATTGAAATATTATAATATAAATTAAAAATTCATGAAAGTATACAAGCCAACAACGCCCGGAAGAAGAGGTATGACTGGAATTGATTTTTCAAAACTGACAAAAAAGAAGCCAGAAAAAAGACTTTTAAAATATATTAAAAGGAGTTTTGGCAGGTCTGCATCTTCTGGAAGAATAACAGTAAGGCACAAGGGTGGAGGAGTAAAAAAACTTTACAGAATTATTGAATTTTCTCAAAATAAAATGGATGAACCAGCAAAGGTGATTGCATTAGAATATGATCCTAATAGGACTGCTTTCATTGCTTTAATAGAATATCCTATAAAAGTATCAGAACAAATTCCAGTAAGACAGTATATTATTGCCCCTCAAGATTTAAAGGTAGGAGACTCGGTTGTTTTTGGAGAAAAAGTTTCACTAACATCTGGTAATAGATTAAAATTAAAAAATATTCCAGTTGGAACAAATGTTTATAATGTTGAGCTAGAAAGTGGTCGTGGTGGTAAATTAGTTAGGTCAGCCGGATCTTCTGCTCAAGTATTGGCTCAAGAAAATGGATATACTAATTTAAAAATGCCATCTAGTGAGATTAGAAAAGTAAATGATGATTGTTTTGCTTCAATTGGCATGGTTTCAAACCAAGAAAATAGATTTTATAGAATAGGAAAAGCGGGTAAATCAAGATTGAAAGGAAGAAGGCCACATGTTAGAGGATCGGCAATGAATCCCGTTGATCATCCTCATGGTGGAGGAGAGGGTAGACAACCGATTGGATTAAAGCATCCCAAAACTCCTTGGGGTAGACCAGCGCTAGGAGTTAAAACTAGAAACAAGAAAAAATGGACAAATAAATATATTATACAACGTAGAAAAAGAAAATAGAAAATAGAAAATAGAATACGACGAAATTTTAAAATTCTACTTTCTATATTTCTAATTTCTATTTTCTAAAAGTAATGAGTAGAAGTTTAAAAAAAGGACCATACGTAGACCCAAGATTAATTGAAAAAGTTTTAAAACTGAGGAAGGATGAGAAAGTTATTATTAAGACTTGGGCAAGGCACTCAACTATTTCTCCAGAAATGGTGGGTTTTACATTTGGTGTTCACAATGGAAAAGAATTTATTCCAGTTTATATTGCAGATGACATGGTTGGTCATAAGTTAGGAGAATTTTCGCCAACTACTAAATTTGGAAGGCATGGTGGTAAAATGCAAAAAGGATTAGAGATGGGAGCCAAAGAAAAAGAATCGGCAAAAACTGAATCTGCTAAAAAATAAGGTAAATAAAAATTTAATGTAAAATTTAGCGAAGCGATTATGAATGTTAAAGTAAGTTTAAACAATTTAAGAATAGCACCTAGGAAATCAAGACAGGTTATTGATTTAATAAGAGGTAAAAAAGTTACCGAAGCTAGAACAACTCTTAATTTTACTGTTAAAAAAGCGGCAGAACCAGTTTTAAAACTTTTAAATAGTGCTGTGGCCTCCGCTTTAAATGATTTTAAATTAGAGGAATCTAATTTATTTATTTCAAAAATTACGGCTGATGAGGGTCCAACATTAAAGAGGTCCAATCCAGAATCCCGCGGTAGAGCTTTTCCTATAATGAAAAGAACATCACATATTACATTGGTATTGAGTGATAAAAGTGAAAATACAAAAAAAATAATAATAAAAAGAAAAAAATTTAAAATAACAAATTCAAAATTTTAAAACAATTCAAAATTTTAAATTTAAAAATTGTTTTTGAATTAAAAATTAGAAATTATAAATTTTAGTGATATGACTCATAAAGTTCACCCAAAATCATTCAGAATAAGAGGTATGGAAGATTTCAATATCCGCGGTTTTTATGGTAAGAAAATGACTGAGTATTTGGAAGAAGACTTTTTAATTAAAGATTTTTTAAGAAATAAATTTTCTCAAGCCTCAATCTCTAATATAGAAATAGAACATTCTAATAACAGATTAAATATTATTATTGAAACTGCTAGGCCAGGAGTTATTATAGGTAGAGGTGGAGAGGGGATTGAAGCTTTAAAAGCTATAATAGAAAAGAAAATAAATAAAAAAAATAAATCAGTTTCTATTAAAGTACCGACAAGGCAAATTAAAATAGATATAAAGGAAGTTAAAAATCCTTGGGTTTCAGCAATGTTGATCGCTCAAATGGCTGGACAACAGCTTGAAAAAAGAATTCCATTCAGGCAAGTTTTGAAAAAAAGTATAGAGAGAGTTATGCAGAATAAAGAAATTCGTGGAATTAAAATGGAAGTTTCTGGCAGGTTAAATGGAGTTGAAATTGCAAGAAAAGAATGGTTGAAGCAAGGTAGAATGCCACTACAAACTATAAGAGCAAATATTGATTATGCTCAAGCTAAAGCTTATTGTACTTATGGAGTTATTGGAATTAAAGTTTGGTTATATAAAGGAGATAAGTTTGATAATTAAACTAATTATTCTAATTGTTCTAATTATTCTAAAAGTTTTAGATTAATTAGGTCAATTAGGTTAATTAGAATAATTTAAATTATGACATTATTAATGCCTAAAAAAGTAAAACACAGAAAATGGCATAGAGGTAGAACTAAAGGAGTTGAAACTAGGGCTACTAATCTTAACTTTGGTAGTTTTGGGTTGAAATCAATGGGTACAAAATGGATAACAGCTCGCCAAATTGAATCTGCCAGACGTCATATAATTAGATATATGAAAAAAGGAGGTAAATTATGGGTCAGAATTTTTCCAGATAAGCCAGTGACTTCAAAAGGAGAAGAGGTCCCTTTGGGTGGAGGTAAAGGAGCTGTAGATCATTATGTTTATCCAATCAGGCCTGGGAGAATTATTTTTGAAATTGACGGACTAAAAGAAGAAATTGCCAGAGAAGCTTTAAGGGGAGCTAGCATAAAGTTGCCAATTAAGACAAAATTTGTTAAAAGAGAGACATAGTTCTTACGAATTACGAATAAAATCGCTGGACCCTCAGGGACTCCCGTAGTCCCGCAGGACGGAGACTGATTACTAATAACATTTGTTCACATTCGTAATTCGAATATATTCGTAATCAGCCTTCGGGATGTCCTGCGGGTCAAGCGTAAATAAATTTATCACAAATAAATTATGAAAAATGAAGAATTAGCAAAAAAAGATAATAAGGAATTAGAGATGTCGGTTTTAGACTTAAAGAAAAGATTAAGTGATATTAGGTTTAGATTTTCCTCTAGTAAAGTTAAAAATACGCAAGAGATTAAAAATATAAAGAAAGAAATTGCCAGATTATTAACGATTATAAGAGAAAATAGTAAGTAGAAAATAGAATACGAATGTTAAAATTCTACTTCTATTTTCTAGATTCTAGATTCTAAAATTATGAGTAAAAAAAAATTAAAAGGTATTGTGGTGTCTGATAAAATGGAAAAGACGGTTGTGGTTGAAGTAGAGAGGATTAAAGAACATCCCAAATACAAAAGAAGATATAAAATCCACAATCGAATTAAGGCTCACGATGAAAATAAAGAATTTCATGAAGGAGATAAGGTTATAATAGAAGAATGTGCGCCAATAAGTAAAGACAAGCATTTTAAGGTAATAGGAAAAGAATAAAAGATAAAAGATAAAATATTTTTAGATTTTTAAAATTATGATACAGCCAAGGTCAATGTTAAAAGTTGCTGATAATAGTGGAGCAAAAATAATCCAGTGTATTAATGTACCCGGAGGAACTAGAAAACGCTATGCAAGAATTGGCGATATTATTGTTGGGACCGTAAAATCAGCTGAGCCACGTAAATTAGTTAAAAAACACGAAGTTGTTAAGGCCGTGATTGTAAGACAAAAAAAAGAGTTTAGAAGGGCAGACGGATCATATATTCGTTTTGACGATAATGCAGTAGTTGTTTTAGGAGATGGCAAATTGCCAAAAGGAGGAAGAGTTTTTGGACCTTTGGCGAAAGAATTAAAAGACAAAGGTTTTGATAAGATAGCCATGATGGCCAGCGAGCTTTTGTAGCTCGCTACTTACGAATTACGAATTTTATCTAATTACGAATATGTCTCTAAGTTGACTCGTTATTCGTAATTCGGTGACATTCGTAATCAGCCTGCGGGTCAAGCGTAAGTAAATTTATCACAATAAATTATGAAAGTTAAAAAAGGTGACAATGTATTAATAATCTCCGGTAAAGACAAAGGTAAAATCGGCAAAATATTAAAATCTTTTCCAAAAGAAAGAAGAATTTTAGTTGAAGGGGTTAATTTGAAACAAAAACATTCAAAACCAAAAAAACAAGGAGAAAAAGGTCAAATGATTAAATTTCCAGCATCATTAAGTGTGTCAGATGTTAAATTTATTTGTCCTAAATGCGGGAAGGCTACAAGGTTAGGTTATCAAATAAATAATCTATCAACTGGTAAAAAGAAGTTTAGAGTTTGTAAAAAATGTAAATCAGAAGTTTAAAAAATCCTACGAATTACGAATGTCACCGAATTACGAATAAGCAGAATATCAATATCAATTCGTAATTCGAACATATTCGTAATTCGTAGGAAATTTCGAAGAAATTATGGATAAGTTACAAAAAAAATATAAAGAAAAAGTAATACCAGCTATGATGGAGAGTTTTGGCTATAAAAATAAAATGGCTGTTCCCAAAATAGAAAAAGTTGTAATTAATAGTTCTTTTGGCAAGGATGTAGCTAATAAGACATCTGGAGAAAGAGAAAAAATTCAAAATCTTATTTTGCAGGATTTAAGCTCGATTTCTGGACAAAAACCTAAGTTGATTAAATCTAAGAAATCAATTGCTGGATTTAAATTGAGAGAAGGAATAGAAATTGCTGCAATGGTGACTTTAAGAAAAAAAAGAATGTGGGACTTTTTAGAAAGATTGATTTTTTTATCTTTTCCACGATCAAGAGATTTTAAGGGTATTAATCAAAAATCAATAGATAGTTATGGCAACCTTAATATTGGATTTAGAGAGCATATTAATTTTCCAGAAATTTTTTCAGAGAAAGAAAAAACTATCTTTGGTTTGCAAATTACAGTTTCAACTAATTCAAAAAATAGGAAAAAGGGTTTAGAATTATTTAAATTATTAGGATTCCCAATAAAAAATTAAAAATTAAATATAAAATATTAAATATTAAAAATACAAATTAAAAACTAAATATTTATCAATAATTTTTTAGTAAAAAATTATTGATACCTAAATTTTGATTTTTGATTTTTGATTTTTGAATTTTAATTTTAGCGAAGCGCATATGGCTAAAACATCACAAATCGCAAATGCAAAAAAGAAACCAAAGTTTTCTTCAAGATTAATAAGAAGGTGTTTTAAATGTGGTAGAAGAAGGGGTTTTATGAGGGCATTTGGATTATGTAGAATTTGTTTTAGAGAATTAGCCAATAAAGGAGAAATACCAGGCCTTAAAAAATCAAGCTGGTAATTAGAATTTAAAATAAAAAATTCAAAATTTTAAAACAATTTAAAAACACTAATTTAAAATTTTAAATTTATCATTATTTTTAAATTTATCATTTTAAATTTTAAATTTATTTATGACTGATCCAATTACAGATATGTTAAATCAAATAAGAAATGCCCAAGCTGTTTCAAAAACAGAAGTTTTGCTTCCTTTCTCAAAGTTAAAAAATGAAATTGCTATGATTTTGGCTAAAGAAGGTTTTGTAGCGGACGTTAAAAAAGTTGTTAAGGGTAAAAGTAAGATATTGAAAATTATTTTAAAATATGAAGAAGGATTACCAGCTATTGAAGGGGCAAAAAGAGTGTCTAAGCCGGGCCAGAGAATTTATTCTGGTTTTTATGACATAAAGAAAGTTCAGGGAGGTTTTGGAATTTCAGTAATCTCAACATCAAAAGGATTAATGACTAATGTAGAAGCTAAAAAAGCAAAATTAGGAGGAGAAGTACTTTTAGAAGTTTGGTAATAGAAAACGCCCAAGTTTTTTTTAAAAAAAATTGGGCGTCATGATTTGTTTCATTTTTTCAATTGTATCCATTTTGGATTTTCATAACACTGAAGAGTAACCATTGCACCCGAGATATCGCAATTGCCTGGCCTCGTATAGATGCGATTTAATAGGCGGGAATTCATTAATATGGTTAGGATTTTTTTGTCTTCATTGTTCTCGGCCGTGAAAACAACTTTTCCGTCATCAAGATTTCCAATTCTTACTTTCATTTTTGTTTCTCTGTTAATTAGTTGACTAAGAGCAGTAAATATAATATACTTAAAAATCAAATTATGTCAAGAATTGGTAAAAAATTAATTGAAATTCCTCCATCAGTAAAAGTAGAAATTGATGGACAAAATTTTAAAGCAGTAGGCCCAAAAGGGGAATTAAAAATAAATATCCATCCTAACATCAAGTTAGAAGTAAAAGATGGGAAGATTTTTGTTTCTCCAAAAAAGGAGAACCTAGACAATAAAATAAGGGGTCTGTGGGGTTTATATAGAGCATTAATTTTTAATGTAATAGAGGGAGTAGATAAAGGTTTTGAAAAAAAATTAGAAATTGAAGGTATTGGTTACAAAGCGGCATTGCAGGAAGATGAGTTAGTTTTAAATCTGGGCTTTGTTAATCCGGTAAAAATAAAAAAACCAGAAGGAATCAATTTTTTGGTTGAGAAAAATGTTATTACTGTTTCCGGGATTAGTAAAGAAGCAGTTGGTCAAATTGCGGCAATAATCAGAAAAACTAAAAAAGCAGAACCTTATAAAGGTAAGGGTATTAAATATCAAGGAGAAAAAATTAAGAGAAAAGAGGGTAAGAAGGTAGTTGCTTCTAAGTAGTAAAAACTTAAAAATCTAAAAAATAAAAGAAATGTTGGCAAAACAAATAAAAAGAAAAAGAATTCACAAGAAAATAAGAGCTAAAATTAGTGGAACTAAAAACTGTCCACGACTTTGCGTTTTTAAATCAGCTAATCATATTTATGCCCAATTAATCAATGATGATGAATCAAAAATTTTAATTAGTGTTTCAGATTTAAAAATTAAAAATAATAAAAAAACTGACCGTGCTATAGAAGTAGGCAAATTAATTGCTAAAGAAGCCTTAAAGGGAAAAATTGAAAAAGTGGTTTTTGACAGAGGAGGTTTTATTTTTCATGGAAGGATAAAAGCAATAGCCGATGGTGCTAGGGAGGGAGGATTAAAGTTTTAATTAAAAATGCAAAAGTTAAAATGCAAAATTGAGGTATCAAAATTTACAAAGCAAATTTTGATGATATAACTGTCGCGCCGAAGCGCGACACCAAAATTTTGAATTTTGATTTTTAAATTTTAAATTAATTTAATAAGTATGGTTGAAGAAACAAAAAATAACAATACAAACAAAAAAGAAGAAGGTGGAAATACCGATGGCTTTGGGCCTACTAGAAATACCGTATATAGCGGTTCAGATAGGTCGTTCAAAAAAATCGGTAAAAATACTACAAGAGACGAATACGAAACAAAGCTTTTAGATTTAGCTAGAGTTACCAGAGTTACAGGTGGTGGTAAAAGAATGAGTTTTAGAGCAGTGGTGGCGGCTGGAGATAAAAAAAGTAAAATTGGAATTGGAATAGATAAGGGTAGAGATGTTTCTCAGGCAGTTGAAAAAGCAACCAGCAAGGCTAAAAAAAATATGATCAATGTAGTGATTGTTGATGGAACAATTCCTCATCAGGTTAAAGTAAAAATGGGGCCATCTGTTATCTTGTTGAAGCCACAAAGAAAAGGCAGGGGCTTGGTTGCGGGTGGAGTTGTGCGTGCTATATGCGACTTGGCTGGCATTAAAAACATTTCATCAAAAATTCTTTCTGGTTCAAAAAATAAACTTAATAATGCCAGAGCTACAATGGAAGCTTTAAAAAAGATAAAAGTTAAATAAGAGTATGCCCCAGTAGTAGAATTTCTTTCAGAAATTCACTACAGGGCTACCCCGTAGAGCCCCGTAGAATAGCATAGCTGTCTACAAGGGTTAAAGTGGTATGTTTTTGGATAGAGGAGGGTCAAAATTACAAATAAGTCCTGTAGAGAGCTTTGCTCTTCTACTGGGAAATTTTGACATAGGTTGTTGAATTAAATTTACGGAGTAAGAAAATAATAATAAAGTAAGTATATATTAAATTAATCGAAGAATTTCAAAGAATATAGTCATAATTTAATTCGTCAAAATTCTTCTACTGGGTGCAAATTCATCAATTACAACCAAAAAATAAACTTAAAACCAGAAAAATAGTTGGCAGGGGCGGTAAAAAGGGCACATATTCGGGGAGAGGTAATAAGGGTCAAGCTGCCAGAGCTGGTAGAAAAATGGTTCCAATCATAAGAGAATTAATTAAAAGATACCCAAAATTAAAAGGGTATCGTAGTTTTGTCTTAGAGGATTCAACGGTTGTTGTAAATTTAGAAATACTTAACAAAAACTTTAAAGAAGAAGAAATTGTAAATCCAGAAAATTTAGTTAAAAAAGAATTAATTAGCATTATTAAAGGTAAAATGCCTAAAGTAAAAATATTGGGTAATGGTAAAATAGAGAAAAAGTTAACTATTGAAAATTGCAAGATTTCTAAAACAGCAAAAGAAGCAATTGAAAAAGCAGGAGGCACAGTGAAATAATTTAAAAATCTAAATTCAAAATTCAAAAACAACTTTAAATTTAAAAATTGTTTTAAAATTAGAAATTAGAAATTTCGTTGATGTGGTACGATAAAATATTATTTCTTTTTAAAAATAAAGAACTTAGAAATAAGATAATTTTTATTTTATTTCTTTTTGTAGTTTTTAGAATAGCCGCCAATATCCCTATTCCCGGAATTGATCCAGAAAGTTTAAGGGTATTTTTTAATGAAAACCAAGCCTTTGGACTCTTAAATATATTTTCTGGTGGAGCTTTGAGTAATTTTTCAATTGTGTTACTTGGTTTGGGGCCTTATATCACATCAACTATCATTTTACAGTTATTAACTATGATTTTTCCAGCCTTAGAGAAAATGTACAAAGAGGATGGTGAGGCTGGCAGGCAAAAATTCAATCAGTATGGCAGATTACTTACAATTCCCTTATCTGTTGTTGAAGGATATGGAATATTAACTTTATTCCAAAGGCAGGGGGTTATACCTCAATTATCGCCATCGTTGCTTATAGGCTCTATTATAACTATAGCGGCCGGGGCAATGTTTTTGATGTGGTTGGGCGAAATTATTACAGAGCAGGGAATGGGCAATGGTATTTCACTTTTAATTTTTGCAGGTATAGTATCTAGTTTACCAGTTAATATTTTTCAAATATTTGTAGCTTGGGATCCATCAAAAATTCCTTCTTATATTATATTTTTTGTACTTTCAGTAATTATAATTGCCGCCGTAGTTTTAGTTACTGAGGCTCGTAGAAATATTCCGGTTTCTTATTCAAAAAGAATTAGGGGTAATAAGGTTTATGGTGGAACTTCAACTTATTTGCCATTAAATATAAATCCAGCTGGAGTTATTCCAATTATTTTTGCCCTATCTATACTTTTGTTTCCAACTATGATATCTAGATTTTTTGTGGGATTTTCAGGGATTGTTGGCAGTATTGCTTTATCAGTTTCTGCTTTTTTTAACGATGTTTGGGTAAATGGAATTTTATACTTTTTATTAGTTATTCTTTTTACTTATTTTTATACAGCAGTTACTTTTGATCCAAAAATGATTGCTGAAAATTTACAGAAAATGGGCGGTTTTATCCCCGGAGTAAGGCCAGGAAATTCAACTACTGAATTTTTAAAACATATTTTGAATAGAGTATTATTCACTGGCGCCATATTTTTGGGGTTGATTGCAGTTTTGCCATCTATTGTTGGTGGTATAACTGGCGTAACTGGTTTTGCATTTTTAATTGGTGGTACATCACTTTTAATTATTGTCAGCGTGGTTTTGGAGACTATGCGCCAAATAAACTCTCAATTAGAAATGAGAGAGTACGATAATTTTTAATTTTGTTAAAATGTTAAAAAGGGTAATAATATTATTTGGACCGCCGGGTGCAGGCAAGGGGACTCAGTCAGAGCTTCTATCTGAAAAGATGGGGCTTTATTTGTTTGAAACAAGTAAAATTTTAGAAAAAGAATTCAAAATGGCAGAAGATTTAAAAGAAGATTCTCCTCTAAGATGGATTGAATTTGATAATCAAAAATTTGATTTATTAGAAGAAAATAAATTATGGAAATCAGGAGCATTATGTAGTCCGCCCTTTGTTGCCTATCTTGTTATAAAAGAAATTAAAAAATTAGCTGAGGAAGGAGAAAATTTAGTTCTATCTGGATCACCTAGAACTTTGTATGAAGCTGAAAAAGAAGTACCTGTTTTGGAGGAACTTTACGGAAAAGAAAACATAAAAATAGCCATGATTGAAGTTTCTCCCGAGGTGACTATTTTTAGAAATACTCACAGGAAAATTTGTGAGTTAATGCGTCATTCAATTTTATTCAATGAAGAGACAGAAAAATTAAGCATCTGTCCCTTAGATGGTTCTAAGTTAGTTAAAAGAAAAGACCTTGATGATCCAGAAACTATAAAAACTAGATTAGAGCAATATAAAGAGAGAACCTTACCTCTTTTTGAATATTTTAAAAATAATGGTTTTGAGGTTAAAAAAATAGATGGTGAGAAATCAGTAGCAGAAGTCCATAGGCAAATTTTAAAAATAATAGAATAATGATTAATATAAAAACTGAGAAAGAGATAGAAATAATGCGTGAGGGAGGGAGAATATTAGCAAAAGTTTTGAAAGAAATAGAAAAAATGGCACATCCGGGTATCACCACATTAGAATTAGACAGAGCTGCCGAAGCTCTTATTTTAGGCTTAGGAGCAAAACCAGCCTTTAAAGGTTATGAAAATTTTCCCTATTCTCTATGTACTTCGGTGAATGATGTGATAGTCCATGGTTTTCCTTCAAACTATAAATTGAAAGATGGAGATATTGTGGGTCTTGATTTAGGTGTACTCTACAAAGGTTACAATACCGATATGGCTGTAACTGTTGCTGTTGGAACAATTTCTTATGAGGTGAAGAGATTGCTCACTGTTGCTAAAAAATCATTAAGAATGGGTATTAAAAAAGCAAGGGCTGGAGTTACAACTGGTGATATAGGCAATACTATTCAAAGATATATTGAAGACCAGGGTTATGGCGTGGTACGTAATTTATGTGGCCACGGAATTGGCAAAGAAGTCCATGAAGATCCACAAGTTCCAAATTATGGCCAAAGACATAAGGGGGTAGAGCTAAAAGAGGGCATGGTAATTTGTATTGAGCCAATGATTACAATAGGTGACTATAATTTAAAAAAATCCAAAGATGGCTATGGGTTTGTAACTTCCGATGGCTCATTGTCAGCTCATTTTGAACACACAATTGCCATTACTAAAGATGGCTCAGAAATACTAACTATTTAATTTTCTTAAACTAAAAATTATTTATTTTAAAATTTCAAATATTTTTTGACGTGACGAAAAACCAGCAATAAGTTTAACCTGTGAAGAAGATATTTTAAAATAATTAGCCAAAGCTTTTTCAATCGCTCTATTGGCCATGCCTTTTATAGGGGCTTCCTTTACCGAAACTACAAAATTAACATCATCAATTTTTTCAATTGACTCTTCATAGGATAGCGGTTTTGCTTTAACAAAAATTTTCATAATTTTTCTAATATGTTTATTGTGTTCTTTTTTAGGTAAAAAATCAATTAAAAATACCCTTAATTTTTAATCTTATAAAGTAAATTAGAGGCAATTAATAGTTTTTCTGGTAATTTTACAGTGGTTGGTTTTCCACAGTTTTTGGTATTGCATATAATTTACATATATATTAACATTTAAGTATTAACGCAAGTATTAAAATATGTTAGATAAAACAGAAGTTAAAAGAATAAAAAAAACAATAAAAGATGAAGATGTATTCATGGCAGATGTTTTTGATGTTTTGGGAGATAAAAACCGTTTTAGAATTATTAAAATATTAATTAAACACGGAGAGCTTTGTGTTAGTGATTTAGCCGCTATTTTGGGAATTTCTATTTCTTCAATATCTCAACATTTAAGAATCTTAGAAATGAAAGATTTAGTAGCTGGAGAACGGATGGGGCAAATGATGTGTTATAGAGTAGTTTTAGACAACCCAAAAGTTGAAGTTATTATTAAAACAATTAAAAAATTATAAATTATGAATAAAACAATACTTAGCATTATAGTTGTGTTGCTTCTTTTATTGGGAGCTTATTTCATTCTAACAAGTGGAGATAATGGTCAGGTTCAAAACAACAATATTAATCAAACAGAAACTGTTATTCAAGGTATAGATAATAGCGAATTAATACAAGATAAAAATAACATATTGGTAGCTGGCTCATATCAAGCTTATAATCCAGAAAAAATTGCTTTGGCAGAAAGTGAAAAAGTGGTATTATTTTTTCACGCTAGTTGGTGTCCAAGTTGTAGAGCAATAAATACTGACATAGAAAATAATTTAAATAATATTCCAGCCAAACTTAATATATTAAAAGTGGACTATGATAAGGAAACTGAATTAAAGAAAAAATATGGTGTTACTTATCAACATACCTTTGTTCAAGTTGATAAAGATGGTAATCTTATTAAAAAATGGAGTGGGGGACAAACCCTTAGCTCGATTGTTTCTCAAGTACAATAATTTATGATACTTTTTGCAGTGTCTTTTTTTGCTGGGATGTTAACTATTTTGGCACCATGCATTTTACCTATTTTACCAGTAGTAATTGGTTCAACGGGCAATTCTTCAAAATCAATTTCTAAAAAAACTTTGATTGTGATTGGTTCACTTTCAATCTCTGTTTTGGTTTTTACTTTGTTGCTTAAAGCTACAACAGCTTTTATAGATATACCCCAATCCTTTTGGAGTACTTTGTCTGGAGTAATTATTATAGTTGTTGGAATATCTTTTTGTTGGCCTGAATTTTGGGCAAAATTGCCATTAGTAGGGACAGCTAATAAAATAAGTAATCAAGTACTTGGTGTGGGTTACCAAAAAAAGAGCTATATAGGTGACATAATGATTGGCACTGCTTTGGGTCCAGTTTTTACTACTTGCAGTCCAACTTACTTCTTCATCTTAGCAACTATTTTACCCGCATCTTTTATTATTGGGATTTTCTATCTTATTGTTTTTATAATAGGTTTAGCTATAGCACTTCTACTTATAGCTTATTTTGGTGAAAGATTGATTGGTTTTATTATTTCCAAAATGGATGCCGCTAACATAGTTAAAAAGATACTGGGTGTTTTAATTATTGTTGCCGGATTATCCATTATAACCGGCTACGACAAAAAAATATCAACCTATATATTAAATTTAGGATATGGCGCCACAATAAATTTTGAGGAAAATTTATTAAAAAGATTTTATAACGAGTAAAAACAAAAAATTGGCTGGATAGCCAATTTTTTGTTGGTAGAGTATTTTCTAATCAAGAAAGGACCCTGAAATCTCGGACATTGTTTTGTTGGAAAAAGTTGCAGGAAATTGAAGCTTTTGACCTTTAAAATTATTGAATAATTTATCTTTTTCTTGTTGTATAAATT
>Ga0209542_10009744_pt1 | contig 17531 bp, 17 predicted proteins | sample RifCSPhighO2_01_FD_184028 | JGI IMG/M metagenome (GOLD analysis project Ga0209542, IMG submission 184028) | Soil microbial communities from Rifle, Colorado - Rifle CSP2_plank highO2_0.1 (SPAdes) (version 2) | ecosystem: Environmental > Terrestrial > Deep subsurface > Rock core/Sediment ...
CCGCCGATTGTGAATGCAAAATTTACAGCGCGGGGGGTTTTGCGCGAGCCAGTCATCATCGTGCCCGGGATTATGGGCTCGAGGTTGAATCGCGTTTCGGACGGGGAGGAGGTATGGCCGAATATTATTAAAATGTCCACCCCGTTTAATGATAAGGATGCCTACCTCAATGAATTGATTTTGAATAATGATGGTCAAGAGGATGTAGCTCGTAAAATGGATCCTAGTGAAGTTCTGGAAGAAGTTTCTTTTAAAATAATCTATAAAGATCTGATCGATAATTTTTTGCAGAGTGGCTATATTCTCGATACAAACTTTTTTACAGTTCCCTATGACTGGCGTTTAGATTTAGCAAGCTCAACACAACGATTGGATTTGGTTGTTAAAATGGCAATTGCAAATTCTCCCACGGGTAAAGTAAATATTATTGCCCACAGTTTGGGCGGATTACTCGTGAAGGAATATCTTAATCAGACAACTAGCACAAATTTTATTGATAAGCTTATTTTAGCTGGTGCGCCAGAGATGGGTTCTCCGGGAGCGTTTAAAGCCCTAACTTTTGGAGATAATTTTGGTTTTACATTAGGAGACCCTTTCGATATTTTAAATCAAGAAAGAGCGAAAATAATTTCCCAAAATATGCCCGCCGTATATCAACTTTTGCCTAGCCGAGCGTATCTAGAAAATATTGGCGGATATATCGCAGATTACGCATCAAGTACGTTAGGACTACTGGATTATGAGCAATCAAAAGCTTTTATGCTGCGCGATCCGGCTAATAATCGCAATGCAACACTGTTAACCAGCGCCGATGTATTCCATCAGACGTTAGATGCACAGAGCTTTAATTTATCTAGCAGTTCGGTGTACCGGATCGTAGGTTGCCAAAATCCAAAAACAATTGGGCATATTAGAATTTATGCCGATGGTAAATTTGATCCCTATCCGATTGACGGCGACGGTACCGTGCCGTTGGAAAGCGCGTTATATAATGCATCAACAAGTAATAACTATTTCGCGTTATATAGTGAAACTGGAATTGATCATCTTGGTTTAGTCAGAGACAATAGAGTGGTGAATTTAATTCACGATATTATTAGCAACAACCCAAATCCCGCTTTGCCTGCTGGAATATCAAGTAATAAAAGTGATTGTGGATTAGTACCTGCCAACGCACCTAATGAAACGACTATAATGTTTAGCACTCACAGCCCCGTGGCGTTGCACATATACGATGCCCAGGGCAATCACCTTGGACCAAATGCCGACGGCGACATCGAACTCGCTATTCCAGGTGGTGACTATGAGCGTTTTGGCGAGAATAGTTTTGCATTTGTGCCTGGCAATGCTCAATATCGGGTGGTGGCCGATGCAACTGCGAATGGCAGTTTTGATTTGAAAGTCAAAGTATTTAAAGGCATTTCACTTGAAGTCGTAACAACTTATTTAGCCGTTCTTTTGGATAGTGCGAGCACAACCGCGGAAATGCAGTTTAGTAATTTAAATACGGCCGGTGTATTACATCTTGATGTGCAAGGCGACAATGCGGTGGATGTTAACATTCAGCCAATCGTAACAGTTTCTGGTACTAGTACTATGGATGAAATACCCCCAACCATCACAATAATTTCACCGGAAAATAAGGATTATTTACATTCCGAAACTCTATCAATTTCTTCAACAGTATCAGATGATGATAGTGGAGTTGCGTTGGAAAAGGTTAGTCTGGATAACGCGGAAGTAAGCAGTTCAAGTATTGATCTGTTCTATCAGTCCTTGGGCTTGCATACGGTTAGTGTTCTCGCCTATGATAAAGTTGGTAACTTGGCTGAGCGAAGTGTGTCGTTCCGCGTTATCGCCACGCCCGCAAGTACAATTTCTAACATAGGAAGGGCACTTTCTCTCGGATGGATTAAGAACAAAGGCGTAGCCATTGATTTAATTCAGAAATTAAAAACTGCAATTAGGATCGAGAAAAAGATAGAGTTTTTAGAAGAAAAATTGCCTGGAAAACCTAATGTTGTCAAGCGAATTGAGAAATTAGAAGAGCGGTTGGATAAAATACTAGGTAAAAAGCTTTTGGATATGCCAGAATTGCAGCATAGCAACGGCAAAATAAATGATAGTGGGTATCAAGTGCTTAAAGCAGACATTGAGTGGATTTTAGATAATTAAAATATGAAAAAAATTATTTATTATTTCTTCGGTGGTTTATTGTTGGGTTTTATATTCTTTTACGGCGCGGCGTTTTTGTTTGGAATCAATACGGCATTTATAAACCCAATTTACCATTTCATTTTCGCATTAGTTATATTTTTAGTTTATGACTTGATTTTAAAAAATCGATTCAATATTTATCATTTTGTGACATTTTTTATTGGCTTTGGTTTTCCAAGTCTAGCTTGGCTTATCGTGGTTAATCTAGCGCTTTCTAATTTGAAATTGCTTTAATCCAGCATTGCGATATTTCTCATGTCTTTTAATTTTAGTCCCAGCATATCGTAGATTGTGTGCATAAAACAAAGGAATCGGAGTTCGAAAAATGTGAAATAAAAGTAGCGGATTTCTTCGCGATTATGTCACGGTGAACTGTAAAAAAGTTTGGAAACCTTGGGCTTGAACTGATCACGCCTAATGACTCAAAATAAGCAACTGTAGATGAAATTTATTTTTTCCCATTTTATTCATCGACTTGGTTTCAGATGGGGGTTGGTTATTTTATATTGGTTGGTGCTTCTGCTTGGGTTATTATTGCATTTTCTCATTCCTGATTGGGAAATTTGTAACGGGGGTGGTTTTTTAACACTTTGCTTATCTTTTGGAATAGGACTCGTGGTTGTTATTAGCTATCCGGGTTTTATCTTTGAAGGGTTGGTTGGCGATAAGATCGGGGGATATCTACTAGAATTTTTTGCTAAATTTTGGATTGGCTGGGGACTACTCTCGGTTATCCTTTCAAGCTTGATTTATTTTTTACTGGGCTGGCTTGTTGATTATTTTTTGTCAAAAATTACCATTTCGCGGAACACGAAATTGATACTAAAAAAATGGCCAAAAATTGCAAAGTATTTTTATAATTTTGTTCTTGGTTTTGCTATAAATGCAGTTGTATTGTTCGTGCCTTTTTATCTCATAGGTGATGTTCGATTTATGAGGTCATATCTCGAGAGAGGGTTCATGAGTCCCTATTCTTATTTGTTTCTTGTGGCTAGTTTGTCTGTGTGCTGGGTTGTGAATCGGCGATGGAATCTTTCGATTTTTAAGAAACAAAAGGAAATTGCGGTGGTTTTGTTGTGTAATGTTTTGGGTTTTTATTCAGTGATTGTTTTCTTTCCGTGGTATGGTTATGAATTTCTATACCGAGTCCCACTTTTTTATCAATAAATTTATCCAGCTTTAGCTAGCGGTGCCTTGTGAAATCTGATATTGTTGTCGGTACGAGTTCCAAGACTTCGCTTGCTAAAACTCAAATCCCAATTAAACGAATAAACTATGGCTCAACTGGACTTTAAAGGAAGGTAGTTTGGTTTATGCAACTTCTCAGTGGTATGGGCCTTCGTTATGAATTAATCATAAACCACTTTATTGGGTTGATGAAACTTTAATATTTAAGGTCTTGGGTGGATTTCCAAAAAAAGCGTCAAAGAGGACCTCGTTCGCCTGCTAAAAAATACAATCAGGATTCAGAAAAAAATTGAAATACTTGAGGAAAAGTTACCCGACGGAAAGAAGGTGATTAAGAGAATCGAAAGACTTGAGGAAAGATTAGACAAAATACTTGGAAAGAGATTTCTTGGGGAGATCGAAAAGCGGAAAAATTCAGGGTTATTAAATGAGCAAGCCTATCAACTATTAAAGGAAGATATTGAATGGATGTTGGCAGAGTGAAGGGGGGGGTGGAGGGTGTGGTATAATAACTTGAAAGATGAAAAAAGATTACATAAAAATAATTTGTATCGGATTTATTTCGGGCTTGTTTGTAATGCTTGCTCCATCATTCATTCCGCCTTTCGCCCAACTTACTGAAAAGATTTCTTCACTCACTGAATCAATCTCGCCCTTGTTTGAATATACGGCATTGAATATGCTGACTACTTTGTTGTTGGTAGTTATCCCTGTTTATTTGATTCTTTTTCTGATATTGCTTAAGAAGCAAACGGGTAATATGCAAAGATTTTTTTTCTCTTTTACTGGCCTATTCTTTTCTGGCGTAGTTTTTGCTTATTTAATCACCTTGCTTTTAATTGTTTATGCAACTTCCCAATGGCGCGGGCCTTCGTTATAAATCGAACTGTGGGCCGCTTCATTGAGTTGTCGTTAATTGTGAAACTCGTCGGAAAGATGTTTTGAAGAATGTTGAGTTGTAGGAGATATTATTTATGAAGAAAAGCAAAAATTACCATCCGTGGAATATAGATATTGCCTCGTTTCCCGAGGGCGGTAGTTTGAAAGAGCAAATTCTATTCTTGCTAAACTTTCCAATTCTCGCGCCATCGGGACATAATAGCCAGCCGTGGAGTTTTTCAGTTGAAGGCAATATGGCATCGATCCACGTGAACGAAGAGAGGTCTTTGTCTTATAGCGATCCGAAACGAAGGCAGCTTTTGATAGCTATGGGTTGCGCTCTGGAAAATTTGCTTGTAGCCGCTGATTATTATGGATTTGATTCAGACGTTAGATATTTTCCAAATGCGAGCGATCATAATGTAGTCGTGAGCGTCGTTTTGCGTAGGGCGAGGCCTACGCAAGGGGATTTAAAGCATTTGATTTTCTCAATACCCGAAAGACGCACAAATCGCGGGAAATATGAGGATCGTTTACCGCCGGAAGATTTTTTGAAAGGTATCGAAAAATTGTCTTCCGCGAGTCTTGGGGTAGCGCTTATAGGCGACAAAAACAGAAAAGACAAAATTGCGGAGATTGTTTCGTCCGCTCAAGTGGAGGTGATGGAAGACATTTTGTTTCGCGAGGAATTGTCTCACTACATAAAATCTAATTTTACGAAATCTAAAACTGGCATGCCGGGTTTTGCGCTTGGAGTTCCCGCCCCGATTTCTTTAATAGCCTCGCGTCTGATCAAAAAAGTAAATTTGTCCGAGAAAACCAGAAAACAGGACGAAGAGGTGCTCAAAAAATTCACGCCGGTTTTTGTGGTGATAAGCGCCGCCGATGATAAAATGGGCCACATTCAATCCGGACGACTTTTTGAGAAAATCTGGCTTATGGCTGAACGGCGGGGCATGAGCATGAGCCCGCTTGCTGCTGCCGTGCAAGCGAATAATCACGCGAAGACGCTCCAGGAAATGTTGGGATTCAAGCACCGGCCGCTCATATTCTCTCGGCTTGGCTATGCGGAGAAAAAACCCCATCATAGTCCGCGGTTTAATCTTGAAGAGGTTCTGAATATCGGAAATGAATAACTTACTTTCTGAAATTCCGTCCGACCGGAAGGAGATAATAAGTCATGTATTAAAAGATTTAGAAATTTTGAAAAATAACCCTTCTTTTCAAAATACATATGCAATCCAAGAAAATATCGCATTTTTTGAAGCAATAAAATCGCTTAGTGGTTATGTTTTTTGGTTGATAAAACGAGCCCCAAAGCTTGAACGTTTGAGGCTTTTAGAATTAACCGACTTTCCATTTCCGAGGTGGGATAGGGAAATGCACCGAAAATTGGTAGAGATGGAGAAAAAAGATTTTCCAGGACTCGTTACCCCGCTTGTTAATAGAATTACGGATCTCATCTTGAAAAAAAATGGCCGTTTTGTAGGAATGGGTCTCGGATGTGGTGGAATGGAGGTAGAGCGGCAGGTTATCAAAAAATTACTCGAGAAGAATTATCCTTATCAAGTTATTCTAATTGGAGTGGACAAATCCCCGGTTACTCATGAGGTTGCGCGGGAAAATTTGCGCGAAGTAGAACCGCATATTGATATTCATGAAATCGGAAACTTAAATTTATCTGCGCTTGAGAACCTATTGAAAGGTGATAAACATAGGCATATAGTTATACTTTGCAAAAATGATATATTCAAACTTCGAGAGTATTTTCCGCCGAAGTCATTTGATGTAATCTACCATTCATTGTTTAAGCATCATCTTTTGGGTCGTCAAAAAGAAGAAATGGATTTAGCTATAGATTCGCTTGCGAAATGCGGCCTTGAATACGATGGTTTTAAAAATTGGCAAGCTATACTTCCACAGACGATCATCGGTTGGAACCACCCCGTGTTTTTAAACGCCGAAATCTTTTCAGATTTTAGGTTTTTTAAAAAGGATGAACTTGAAAAAGTTTATAAGGGATTAAAACTATCTTTCTTTAAGCGGATGGGTACGTATTTATTAGAGCAATCTCACTAGAGAAGGTGAGTCAGTTCATTTTGTTTGACAAGAGAGCTTATCCTTTTTGCGGCGGACCGGAAACTATTTATCCATGAGACTAAAATTCAATACATGTAGAAATTGTACATAAAAAGTTGATGGGGGAAAAAAGCAATAGAACTTACTACGACACATCAGATTTCTTCCTTGATGCCCACAACAGATATATACCAACACCAACCAAAAGTGCCGCAATGCTTTCGATGGACGTCGACATCCCTATAGCCGAAACCAGAAATCCTCCCGCTATCATTCCAAGGCCGAGGAATGATTGAGTAAAGGCGTTAAATGTTCCCATGCCTCTTCCCTCCTTCCCAGAACTATTTTTAGAAACAAGCGATTGCAAGACGGTGATTATTGCCATACCAAGGGACCCAAAAGCGAATTGGAGCACATAAAACATTCCGATGTTCCAATTTCCCGCGTAGAGAGCAATGACGCAGGACTGAATCACTAGAACTAGCGCAAGGACTCTTATTGAATTCCTCGAATCCGATAAACGCCCAACTACATAGGCCGAGGCGATTGAGCCTATCGAAACAAGCCCTAAGAGGATACCAAACTGAGCTATTCCGCGAGACATTAGTATTTGGTAATAAACAGGCAAAAACAGACCGTTTACGAAATATACAGCCGATGAAAGAAAAATTACTTTTTTGAGTTGTGGGTTCATTGGAAAAGTTGATGATAGCGAATTCGCATTCCCTTCGTTATTATTGCCTGTATTATAAATTAAAATATAAATTATGAAAATATCTCGTTATTTGAATAAGAAGAAAAGCCCCGCACTTTCGTACGGGGCCATGAACTATGTTCAAGGGGGTCAGAAACCCTGCGACTTCAGATCAAACTGGCCCTCTTTGACTCCCTTGATGAAGGCCTCCCATTCATTGCGGGAGTATTCAAGCGTCGTTTTCGCCGGATCGCGAGTGTGGCGAACTGCCACGATATCTGGCCGAATAGCGACTTCGACACAAGACCATCCACCGATCTGTCCGGTGTGACTTGATTTCTTGAACTCTCCGTCGTCGAATTTGGTATGGTTCACGACTGCGTTATTTGTCTTCAATTTTGTCCTTTTTTATCATTGTTTCTGTTGTCAAAGCCATCCGACACAATGTTGGCGGCTTTGCTGATTGTATATTAGTTCAATACTACTTATGCGTCAATCATATAGCATTCGTTTCTGCTATAATATCCCTAGATGAACTCATTAAAGAATCTCGACTTAATTTCGGTTGGGATGGCAATCGCGGGGATTTTAGTCCTCGGTTTTATGATTTTTTTTCAGCAAGTCAAAATTTTAATCCAATGGGACTTGGAATAGCGGTAAATTTGGATTTGTTCTCTGTAGGAATTGCTATTGCTGGCATTGGGATTTTGGGATTTATGGTGTTTTTTAGTAATCGCAAGAGTGCAACCAATAAAGCATTTTTTTGTCTTTCGTGGGCCATCATTTTATGGAGTTTATTTAACTACTTGTCTTATAACCTAGAAACTTCGCAACGTCCGTTGTGGTTTGTTAGGTATGTTATGTTTTCGGCGGTATGGTTTGCATTTTTTATGTATCAACTGGCATATATTTTCCCAAAAGAAAGCATAAGATTCCCGAGTTGGTACAAGGCGGTGCTTTTGCCCATTACTTTTATTACTTCCCTGCTCACACTTACTCCCATTGTTATTTCTGGTATTGTTGAGACGGCAAAAACTGGTCAAGTAGCAGGCATAGCAGTTGGTCCCGGTATCATTCTTTTTGGACTTATAGCCGGAGGGTTAGATATTGTAGCAATAACTCTCTTTGTTAATAAAGCGTTAAAAGCAACTGGAACTGAACGTAAGCAACTCATATTCATTCTTATTGGGGTCGGCATTACTCTTTCGTTGTTGCTTATTTTCAATTTCATTATCCCCTCAATCTACAATGTTTTGAAATTTATACCACTTGGGGCAGTGTTTGTTCTACCCTTTGTTGCTTTCACCGCCTACGCGATTTTTAAACATCATTTATTGGACGTAAAAGTTATCGCTACGGAAGGCGCGGCGTTTTTGCTGACGATCGTGAGTTTGTTTGAAGTTATTCTCTCGAACGACATAAATGTATTGCTTTTCAGGTCGGCGGTTTTTGTGCTTACGCTTGTATTCAGCATCTTTCTTATCCGGAGTGTTCTCAACGAAGTCGAGCAACGCGAACAATTACAGAAGCTTTCAGAAGAACTAAAAGCCGCGAATGCGCAGCTTGAGGAATTGAGTCGGTTTAAGACGCAGCTGCTTTCGCTTGCGTCTCATCAGGTCAAGTCGCCGCTCGCGGCGATGAAGGGATTTGTGTCGCTTATCATAGATGGCACGTATGGCGAGGTAAACGAAAAGGTTAAGGAGACGCTTGGCAAGGTAAAAAAGTCGGCTGATGAGCTTATCGGGCTTATCAACACGCTCTTGGATTTGCGGAAGGCGGAAGAGGGGAAGATGGATTTCAAGCTCGCCCCGGCTGATTTTGTTCCGCTTGTTGCTGGCGTGGTTGACGGCTTGAAGTCGCTCGTAGTAGAGAAAAAAATTGAATTTACATATGTCGCGCCGCCCGAGAAAATTATGGTAAGCGCGGACGCGCCGAAGCTGAAGCAGGTGATTCAAAACATTATAGACAATTCGATCAAATACACGCCCGAAGGATTTGTGAGAGTTGCCGTTGAGAAAAAAGACGGAAATGTCGTGGTTTCCGTGAAGGATTCAGGTTTCGGCATTTCGCGGGATCTTCTTCCCCATCTATTTGAAGAATTTGTGCGCGACGAGAAAGTGAAGCAGAAAATTCTTGGTACCGGCTTGGGGCTTTATATCGCGCGGAAGATTATCGAAGCGCACGGAGGAAAAATTTGGGCGGAGAGCGAGGGTGAGGGGAAGGGCGCGCAGTTTTATGTGGAGCTGAAGGTTGTATAAAAGATAGATCCTACTTCTTAAGTATGATATTGGTAACCAGCACATAAATTTGCTTTATGTTTTTTTATTTTGTATCATCCGCCTAGCTTAGGAAGCAGATTCTGTGGCAATGAAGCTTGCAGAAATAAAGGATGAAGGGTTGAAAAATGAATAATTATCAGATCGGATACGACAAAGGTTATGAAGATGGTTCCTCTGGACAACCTTCAAACCAGCAAGACGGCTACCATTTGTTGGATATGGTGACCAACTGGGACAAAACCTTAGTCGAGTATGAGAGGGGGTATGATGAGGGTTATGAGAATGGAAAAGCAGAGTGGGATTCTCGCCAAGAGACTTAAGTAAGTTTGTGCGTGGATGCCTTGCCATTTCAGCTGCCTTGCGAAAGCAAAGCAGCTTTGTTATATAGATAATAAGTTATTTCATTATCCACCTCACTTGTTTTTAGCGGAGTAAAATTTTTGAGAGGCCAGCATGATATAATAACTTTCGAACTTTCTCTAAGCTCTTCGTTAAGCTTCCTTTCTAACTTATCAAAAGTTTTTGGCATCAAAAAAATATATACTACATCAGCCCTCGATACATTATGTCGATAAAAATTACCAAACAAAATTTTTACTTTTCTATAAAACAAGGACTTTATTTTCGAATATATATATAGAATTGGTGAAATTTCTATTCCCACGCAATTTATATTATATGTACGAGATAAATAAAATAACATCTCGCTCGAACCACTGCCAAGGTCATACAATAGCATTCCGGGTTTTAGAGTTGCCAGTTTTGCTATTCGTTCAAAATCATTTTTTTTTGTCGGTACCCATGGAGCTTCAAGAAGCCCGCCAATAAATAATAAAATCGGCAAAACAATTAAAAAAATAAAGAGGTACATGTTCTATTTCTATCTTATAGCATCATAATATCATACGATGAATAGGTTGGCGGTGCTGAAGTATTAAAATGAACTTTATGAAAATGTGGAATATAGCGGTATTAAACATGTTTTTCGTTGTGATAGTTGCTGGAAGTATTACAATGAGAATAATTTCATGAAAACCAGAGTGGTGATTTTAGCTGCTGGAAAAAGCAAACGGATGGGCGCGGATATTCCCAAGGTATTGTTGCCCATAGGGGAGCGGCCGATGATTTCTCATCTCCTGGAAACGGTGCAAAAAATCGGAATTGATCCGCGGCCGGTGATTGTCGTTGGAAGCGGAGCCGAGAGCGTGAAGAGCGTGCTCGCCAACGGATATGAATATGTGGTGCAGGATCAGCAGCTTGGAACCGGCCACGCGGTTTTGTGCGCGGAAAAAGCGCTTCGGGGGAAGGCGGACGCAATTGTTGTTTTATATGGAGATAATCCTTTCATTCAACCAGAGACGTTGCGGAAACTTATATCGCTTCACGAGAAAAGCCAGTCTGTTGGTGGCGTGCTTCGCGGTGACGCGGGCCATGACCGGCCGGTACTAACGATGGCGACGACAACAGTAGATAACTTCGAAGATTGGAGAAAGCCGTTGTATGACTTTGGGAGAATTGTGCGAAATTCAAACGGGGAGATACAAGCAATCGTGGAGAAAAAAGACGCGACTCCAGAGGAGCTCGCCATTCGCGAACTAAATCCCTCGTTTTTTTGTTTTAAGGCGGAGTGGCTATGGGAAGCGCTTAAAAAAATTGACAATGCGAACGCGCAGAAGGAATACTACCTCACGGATCTTGTGCGGATTGCGATTGACCAGGGCAAGCGGGTGCTTACGGTGGATGCGAACCCGCTTGAAACTATTGGAGTGAATACTCCGGAACATCTCGAGCTTGCTCGAAAGCTTGTTCGTTAATATTTTTAAAACAAGACACGGCAAAGAGTTTTTGGGCAATGAAATAATCGCTTGATTTATTTTAAGAATTTCGATATAGTAGCGGCACGGTTTCATTAACAAACCAATAACCCCGAACAGAAGACAGAAAGATGTATGAAAACACTAAGCAGAGAAGCATTGCTCGAGAAGGTGCACAACGCTCGGTCCGGCGGCCGTGAGATTGACAGGCGCCGTGGAGAGACAATCGCCACTTTTCTTGGCGACAGGGTTGTAGCGCAGTTTGCGTCCGATGCGCCTCCCGGCTCCCAAGAATCCATCGATTATTTTCTGGCCAAGGAGGTGGGAATCGATCTTCCGGGAACAATGTTTGTTCTTCGCCGCTATAAATACAAGGACGAAACTGTTCTGGATTTTTACAATGTGATACCTCCGGAGACTGTTCCTGTCGCGTTTCTGTAGCCGCGTGACCAATTCCAGGGCGTGTCGTGAAAAATGACGCGCCTTTTTTATTATGAGAAAAGACAACGCAGCGCGGTAAGGCGCTGCGCGGTGTTTTTTTGTCGATAGAATCGCGAGTTATTTACTCGCGGCGAGAGTGATGTTTGTGGCGTCCGGCCCGCAATGCTTTTTTGAATAGATGACGTCTTGGATGTTGAGGTCGCGAGCTGCTTCGGCGAGCGCGGTGGAGACGAAAGACTCAATCATGCTTAACGCCAAAAACCGAAACTCCTCTTGTGTTTTTGAGAATGTCTCAAGGATCGGGATAATGGTTTTGTGAATAAATGCTGCTGTGCAGTCGGGAAGTTGAATTGGGTGTTCATCCATCATGGCTTGCGCAAGGCATTGCGCAAGCGCGATGTATCGTTGCCGCCGGTCGACAATTTCCAACTCATCCTCAAACTTATAGGTTCTAAACTTGAGATTTTCAAGGAGTTGTTGTCGTTCGTGGTTGCGCTCGTCCGTTGCAGTTTTCATATTTCGAGTTTCTATAGTTTCTATATTGTGAAGTTTCCGCAGGAAGTGTAGCGACTTTCTGACGTAGTGTCAACGTGTCTATCGCTGTGCGAATTGGGACTTAAACAAAAAAATCTCGCGTCCATGCGAGGTTTTCCGCTGCTCGCGGGAATTTTTCTGATGTTTTGGTCCTCCTTGCCTTGTCGGAGTTGGGACGGGGCGAGTCGGGGACTCCGGCTTGCTTTAAGCGGACGCCGGAGTCTTTTTCACGCGAGGCTTTTTTTCAACTTTTGCGACTTTCTTGGCTTGACGCGCTCTGAAGTGTTCTACGCGGCCGGCGGTATCGATGAGTTTTTCTTCGCCTGTGTAGAACGGGTGGCAGTTGCTGCAGATTTCAACTTTAATTTCGGCCTTCGTTGCGCCGACTTCAAAATGGTTGCCGCAGGAGCACGTTACCTTCGCTTTTTCGTAATATGTCGGGTGGATTCCTTCTTTAGCCATGGAGGGTATTGTACATTGTCGTTTTAAAAATGACAAGATGTGCTGGAAAATATTGCCTATAGAAATACTGGGCGCATTGACAAGGCTTGTCGTTTTTCTTACGTTTAAAAAAGCACAACAAAATTTAAGCGAAAGGAGACAGCATGAAACGATTTACGCTTTGCGTCATCTGCGTGAAAAGATATATTTTACTCGCCCCGAAGTTGAGAGGAATGGGCAAGGGGAAGTTGAACGCGCCGGGAGGAAAAGTGGAGGGAGCCGAAACGGATGCCAAGACATGCGTTCGGGAATCTTTGGAAGAACTCGGTATTCGTCCTATCTCTTTGCGAAAGCGGGGTATTCTAAAATGCGCTTTTGTAGGAAATCCGAAAATTTTCGAGATTTGCGTTTTCAGCGCGTCAAGGTATGAAGGTACGCCTCAAGCGACAGAGGAAATGGGTAAGCCCGAATTTGTTTCGATCCGAAACATTCCGTATGGCAAAATGTGGCCCGCAGATAAGTATTGGCTTCCCTTGCTTTTAAGCGGGAAGAGCTTTGAGGGCGAGTTTCAGTATCAAGATGAGAACACGCTCATTTCGCATAGAATCCGAGTAGTGAATTAATGAAAGTTTTAATGAGGGCGTTGTGAAAGCAGCGCCTTTGTTTTTCTCAATCTCGCAGGGTTGACAGGCTTTATGAGGTCTATATAATAGACCCTGCGACTGGTGGAGACTAAAAGTAACCAATGACTGATGACTATCGACTGGTAACTATTTTGAACCACTCATATGATTGCTTTTTTACAAATGAACATGGAAAGTCCCGCCATTGGCGGGATGAATAAATAAAGAGATTTTTTTAGTTGTCCCAATTTGAGTTTGTCGGTTCTTTCCCGCTTTACAGCGGGATAAATAAAAACCGTCGAGCTGGTTTGTCCTCCGGAGGAGGATGAATCGGTTCTCCAGAATATTAGATTTTATTTCAACACGAACCCTGCCCGTCTTCGGATGGAAGCCAGTAGTGTTGAATCGCTAATTTTCTTTTTAGAGGATTTGATCCTGGTCCAGGATGAACGCTGGCGGCGTGGATAAGGCATGCAAGTCGAACGGGACTATTTGTGAAGTAGTTGCGATTACATCAAGATTGCGGATTTAATAGTTCAGTGGCGAACGAGTTAGTAACGCCCTGGTACGTACCCCAGAGTCGGGAATAGCCCCGCGAAAGCGGGGGTAATATCCGATGGTCTTTGCATCTTATTGAGATGAGATGCGGTGTGTCATGTGTCAAGTGTCATGTGTCAAGAATTTTTTTTCTGATACTTGATACCTGATACTTGATACCTCCGCACCTCGTTTGAATGAGGTGCGGAGTAAAGTCGCAAGACGCTTTGGGATCGGCCTAGGTCCGATCAGCTAGTTGGTAGGGTAACGGCCTACCAAGGCTATGACCGGTAGGGGAGGTGAGAGCCTGACCCCCAACGACGGAACTGAGACACGGTCCGTACACCTACGGGTGGCAGCAGTCGAGAATATTCGACAATGGGCGAAAGCCTGATCGAGCGACGCCGCGTGCAGGATGAAGGCCTTCGGGTCGTAAACTGCGGTAGTAAGGGAGGAAGCGTGCGTGGCACGCAGACCGTTAACGATTAACTTTTAACTGTTAACAGTTGATTGTTATTAGTTAATTGTTCGCGCGCTGCGCGCGCATGACTGTACCTTACGGAAAGAGGTGGGTAACTACGTGCCAGCACCAGCGGTAATACGTAGACCTCAAGCGTTATCCGGATTTATTGGGCGTAAAGAGCATGTAGGAGGCCTCGTGCGTCTCTGGTTAAATTCCACCGCCTAACGGTGGACCTGCCCGAGATACGACGAAGCTAGAGGAGGTTAGAGGTGCATGGAACTCACGGTGTAGGGGTGAAATCCGTTGATATCGTGGGGAACACCAAAGGCGAAGGCAGTGCACTGGGACCTTCCTGACTCTGAGATGCGAAAGCGTGGGGAGCAAAAAGGATTAGTTGGTTTTGCTTTATATGAGGCAAAACCCCCACTGGGGTAAGTGGGAAGATAGTCCCTTTAGTACTTGCGCACGAAGTGATGGAATTAAAACGGGCTTTGGCCTGGCAATCTGTCCTCGGCCGGTTTTTGCTGGCGAAGTTAGGGTAGTGACGCGGTTCTATCCTATCGGGCGACTCTCTGTAACTCAATTGGAGAGTCGCCCCCATCACTTCGTGCGTAAGAAACCGACGCTGAAAGAAGGAGAATTTTGTTGCTGTAGTTTAATACTCGGGGCTAGCATTGAATTGCAAGTTCTGGGAAAACCTCCGACGGCGTGATGGTAACATTATGACCTCTATAGGTATCGGTGTTGCTCGGATGTCCGTTTTGTGAGATGTCGAATAAGTTTATGGAATAGGGTATGTACAGCCCGAGACCATCAGCGAGTTTCTATCAGCAACTTCTACTTCTGCGAAGCAAAAATTGCTTCGCACCTTCTTTCAGCGTCGGAAAAAAAACTAAAGAAAACTTCTCCCGATTATGTCGGGGGACTCCGACGTTTGCGCAAGCAAATTGTCGGAGCGGCTGTATGCTGGAATCTCCGCAAGTATCTTCCGGTACTGTAATGGACGTCGACTGATGGAGCGTGGCGCATATTGATTACGTATGACATTCTCCGTCACAACTGGCGACCCGATTACCTTAAGCCTGCCGGCCGTGGGTCGGGTCGCCTTCATCAGCCGACGTCTTATTGCAGTGAAAATCCGTGAAGCGATGTCCTCCTTTGCCAGCGATGGCTTCGGACGGACAGGCGGACAACCAGCAGGAAACCGTCTTGCATTTTGAAATATGGGGGGGGATGTTAAGTGTAATCTGGCGTCACTGGCCTACGGCCCGAAAGGGAAAAGTTTCTTCGTCGCGTGCGATTGAGAAATAAGTTAGTGCGTCTTCGCCCAAAAAGAGCGACAACAACTGCTCGTCCAGTTTGTTGTCGCTCCCATATTTCAAAATGTAAGCGGGATCCTCAGAGACTATACGCCGAGCGCGAGCGAAGCTCGCGAACTTTTGACTTATAACATTTAACTTCTGACTTCAGTCACTCGTTAATAGTTACTTGTCAATTGTTCGCGCTTTCGGCGCGATGATATAGTCCGAACTCACTGGCGACAGTGAGAATCAACCAGAAATGTGTTGATCCAGAAACAGTTGGTCAATTGTCATAAGTCATATGTCGATTGTCCAATTTTGTTACTGTGTAACAAAATTGTAGATACCCTTGTAGTCCACGCCCTAAACGATGCCTGTTTGCTGTTTCGAGTATCGACCCTCGGAGCGGCGGAGCTAACGCGTTAAACAGGCCGCCTGGGAAGTACGAGCGCAAGCTTAAAACTCAAAGGAATAGACGGGGACTCGCACAAGCGGTGGAACATGAGGTTTAATTCGACAGTAAGCGAAGAACCTTACCAGGGCTTGAAATACTTCTGGAAAGCCGCCGGAAACGGTGGCCCTCTCTCAAGGACCGGAAGCACAGGTGCTGCATGGTTGTCGTCAGCTCGTGTTTTGAAATGTTCCCTTAAGTGGGGTAACGAGCGCAACCCTTACTGCGTGTTACAAGTGTCACGCGGAACTGCCCCCGCTTTTGGTCGGTAGACCAAAAGCGGACACGTGACTTATGACAAATAACAATTTACAAGTTATTTAGTCGTTAGTTACAAGTTCGCTTTTGAGCCTAATGCTCAAAAGCGGGGGAGGAAGGAGAGGATGACGTCAAATCAGCATGGCCCTCTGATGCCCTGGGCTACACTCGTGTTACAATGGCCGGGACAATGGGTTGCCAAGCCGCAAGGCGGAGCTAATCCCACAAACCTGGTCTCAGTTCGGATTGAGGGCTGCAACTTGCCCTCATGAAGCCGGAATCGCTAGTAATCGCAGGTCAGCTACACTGCGGTGAATACGTTCTCGAGTCCTGTACTCACAATAAAAGCGCGCAGCAGTTTAGTTCTCTAAGCGGTTTAAATCCGCTTCTCTCCTTCCGTCGGAGAGCATAGCTAAGAAATAGTGCCGTACTGCGAGGTGCGACATGGAGGATTTCGCGGCAAAGGACAGCCTACGCACATACAGAGTCGCCGACCCATCATTGGCAGTGAGGATGGGGAAGGCACAATAAAGACTCGCGTTAGGATGCCCGGAATAGAGAGCTAAATAACCTGTGGAGATCTGACGCTGTTCATGGCAATCAGTCGTGATACAATAAAACTGACGCGGCGTCAGAAGTCAGCTGAGTCATAGTACCCCGATGTATATCGGGGGAAGGCACTCACTCAATGAAATTAAGCAAAGATTATATTATCGGTTTAGTGGATGGCGAAGGAAGCTTTACGGCTTTTGTTCGTAATCTTGATCAATCGACAGAGCGGGTTCGAAGAACCCGGATCGAGCCGAGATTCTACATTAAACTTATCGAAAAGGATAAGTTAATTCTCGATGCACTGCGCGATTATTTTGGATGTGGTAGTGTTTATTTCCAAAAAGATACGCGTAAAAATCATCACAATTGCTATCGTTTCGAAGTGTTCAACAGAAAAGAGCTTGAGGAAATCATCATTCCATTTTTTAGGAAGAATCCATTGCGATTTCCTTCGAAACGGAATGACTTCGAAATTTTCTGCGAATTGATGGTAGAAATCAAGCGGGGAGAGCATCTCACCGAATCCGGTTTGAAAAAGATCTTTAAGCTTAAGCAAAAGATGCATTGAGCTCGCCGCATACGGGAAATCCGTCCGTGCGGCCCTGCAAAGGGACCTCGTTGAGGTTGGGCCGTCCACTCTGTGGGCGAGCCTCGCCCTTTTGGGGCGGGAACATCAACTCTGAGTTTACAGAGGATACTTGCCCGTCAAGCCAAGGGAGCCGGTAATAGATAAAATTTCACTTCGGTGGAATCAGTCTAAGATCGGTGACATGGGCTAAG
>Ga0209542_10009748_pt1 | contig 17529 bp, 24 predicted proteins | sample RifCSPhighO2_01_FD_184028 | JGI IMG/M metagenome (GOLD analysis project Ga0209542, IMG submission 184028) | Soil microbial communities from Rifle, Colorado - Rifle CSP2_plank highO2_0.1 (SPAdes) (version 2) | ecosystem: Environmental > Terrestrial > Deep subsurface > Rock core/Sediment ...
ATTGATGCCGCCTGTACAAGTTTTCTGCAATCCTCAACTATCTGAACAAGTTCGTCTTCAGATATTGGGTTATCAGATAATCTAGTATTACTTATACTAAAGCGCATCACAAATATAAAAACTATTATAAACTATATAAATAAATCTACAACAAAAAATATTTTTTGTAATTTATTCGGTGGTTGGAGCGACTGCTTGGCTCGTAGGAGCCGCAGCGCGCCGACACCGCAAACATTTTCCTTCCTTTACACCCTGTACAGTTCTATGACAATTCACACACTCAGTTTTCGCCATAATGTTTCCACCAAGTAAATTATCTGGTAATTATTAGAATATTAATGTTTCGTTTACATGCAAATATCTGCCAATAGAAAATCTTATATCTAAATTCGATATACTAGCATAATCATGCAATATCCCAAGATTGTAGGTACTACAGATTATCCGTTAGTACAACCTATTAGATACATATACAGACATAATAAATGTAATACAATTACTACAATAGATAAACAAATTGCCCTAACGTTTGCTATGAAACCTAAGTTCTATACATCTACTTATTGTTCAAATTGCAATAGTAATTTCAAGGTTGATGAATTCTCGTGGGTAAACAACGATGGTACTAATACTAGTGAGATTGTGGGGAGGTTGAACTATGTATAAAGTACAACAAAAACTACATAAATGCATTGAATGTGATACAGAATTATATCCCGGTAAGGAAGGAAGTTGTACTGAATGTTGCGATATCTATTTAGAAGAAGAGATTAATAACGATGATGAGTAACGATTGGCCGTATATCGTTTTTGCATCGATGTCATTTTTCATAGGTTTGCACATTTTTAGTCCATCGGGGATTGCATTGGTTACTTTATAATTGACAGTCCAAGAAAACCACATATAAAGCAGAAAGTCTTGGTAAACCAGTAGTTTTTGTAAATCCTAAATATACATCACAAAAATGCTCAAAATGTGGATTCACAACTAAGAAAAACCGAAAAAGAAAAGCATTTTCTTGTAGAAATTGTAGATTTTCATTGAATGCCGACTTAAACGCATCCAGAAACATCGGTATATTGGGTAAATCCGAATATACCAGGCTGTGTGTCAATCAGCCAATCGTAACGTCGTTGAAAGACGATAGTTACAAGCCAACTAATTTATTGGTTGGCAATTGACCTCTGATGGTAATAATATTGTATTTCTTACGGAATTAAGAGAAAATATTAAAATAGATGAGATAGTTTAGATATTGATGAATTTCGATGTTAAGTCGGTAGTTTGTAAGTATAGACACAAGAAATGGTCGTGTTTGTTGAATAGAATTGATGGACGTAAGAAGAATGCGATTGTTAGCGCAGTATGGATTTCCGGAACAGATACAAAAATATTTTCAACGGGAGAAGTTGAAGCAGATTATTCTAATGGATTTTGTGTGATACAACCAGTTGGAGATGAAACAATTCTTAAGTGCGTTGTGAACTACCACACCTAATTCCCGAAGAATTAAGGACGAGGCTTCCTGTTTCATCTACCCATCTTACTTATAAGTTACTTTATAAGTATTGGACGAATATCCATCAGGCGCAAATTACTACTGTTCCAGCAGTAGTTTGTTTCTAATGTTCTTTGCGTTCCTGTAAAGAAGAATTCCACAATATAATAATTCGTCAATAACCTTTCTTATTGTTAAAAGTTAAATAGATAGAGCATTATAAATAATTTTGGTGTTCGAATCTGGTATGGAATTTTGATTGGAATCCGGACATATCAAAAGAACACGAAATAAAAAAACGTGCGGCTAGTGTCATTGACGACAAAGTTATAAAATACATAGAAAAATTAGCGATTCAATCGAAGGCTGAAAGTCTAGCTGAGTTGGATATTGAACATATGATTTGGTTACCGAATCAAGGTTCGATACAATTTTATATAAGAATTTGGTTCGATGGTAAGTATAACATCATTCTCGAAGAAATGGATGCTGGTGATATAGCGTATATTGTTTTCGAAACGATTATTTGTGAGAAATACGAAGATAAAATCAAAGAAGATAATATTTTAAAGGTTGATGTATTGAATCCAGATAATTCCGATGATTATGATTTGGGAATTTCTAAGTAACATATATATAGTTGAATATTATTATTTTATGCTAGATAGTCAAGACGATTTTGAAAAACTCGCTACAAGTATTGGATGTAAATTAGTGTACAATCTACAGGTAAGGAAATACGATAGTGCGACTTTTCTACGATGTTCCGAACCACAGAAAATTCGTCTTTTGGAAGAAATCGTGAAACGGAATTGGTGTCCAAACACATATTCGAAAGTGGAAAATGATCTCTATAGATTTTGGTGGGATTAACAAAAATAGAAAAATACTTTAACTATCGGTATTACATAGTATTGTGGACGAAATTATTTTAAAAGTAGAGCAGGCAGAAATTGATTACTTCGAGTGTGTTAAAAATTAAACAGAAATATAAATTATTTAATGATACATCATCTCCAGTTTTGGGCGAGATACGACGTACTGGTGATTATTATGTACAATATGCTGTATGTATAAGTTGCAATAGAAGTTTTTGGAGGAGCAATTGGAGGAGTAAAATTAATAAATCGCTACCTATCTTTTGTAGAAATTGTAATACATCGAAATATACACCAAAATTAGTAGAACAGATTTGCAAACGTAACAATTTTAAAATAGTAGGGAATTTGCGTTTAAAGATGAATTCTAAATATAGAGTTGATGTATTATGTGAAAATGGTCATATTTTTAATATTTTGTTATATCGTCTTGAAAAAATTAAAAAATGTCGTGAGTGTAAAATATATATTAATGAAGAATTATGTAGGAAATATTTCGAATATTTTTTAAATGTATCATTTAAAAAAATACGTCCGAAATGGTTACATTTGAAGAAACGAAGTTACATGGAACTAGACGGATATAATGAAAAATTGAAATTGGCATTCGAATATCAAGGTATACAACATTTTATGCCTGTAAAATATATTGGTATCAATACATTCGAAAAGATAAAGGCGCGCGACGAATTAAAGCGTTTGTTATGTGAAAAAAATAATGTAAAATTAGTAATAATACCATATGATATTGAAAATATAGGAAAATTTATATATGATAGATTGGTAGAATTTGGATATAAAATTAATTCTAATATTCCTAAAAAAGAAAGTTTTGTCATATGTAATGATTTTATGGAAAAGTTCAATAATTTTATACAAAATAAAAATGGTAAATTATTAAGTACTACTTTTTTGGGTATTGATAAGAAGTACAATATAGAGTGCGAATATGGTCATAAATGGTCCACAAGTGCTAGACATATATTAGAGCGTAACCATTGGTGTCCATATTGTTCCGGTAGGCGTCAAAATATTTCTGGAATAAAAGAATTTTGTAATGATAAACCATTCGAATATTTGTCGGGCGAATATAAAAACAATAAATCAATATTGACTTGGAAATGTAAAAAATGTTTTACGATTTTTTCGGCTAATTGGGGTATAGTACAAGCGGGGCATAAAGGATGTCCCAAATGTGGATGTGAGAAATTATCGAATCTTGCATCCGATAGGGTATACAAAATTGGTATTAGAAATATATTTCCATTATCAGATAGAGAAAAAGAATTGATAATAAATATGAGTAATTCTGGTAGTGAAATCAAAGAAATATCGATGCATATTAATAGACATCCAAAAACGATAAGTAAATTTTTACGAGGGAAGTTGAAATTATGAATTATGTATTATTAAAAGTCTCAGAAGCATCAATGGAAGACGTGTCGAAAGGAATATGTCGTATTGACTTTTCAAGTTGTAAAAATCTAAATTTGACAGTCGGTGATGTTATTTCTATAGAAGGTAAAAAAGTTACTCCTGCAATAGTTTGGCGTGCACATCCGAGCGATGAAGGCAAGGGGTTTATTAAAATTGATGGGTTAATTAGAGATAACGCCGGAGTTAGCATCGGAGACGATGTTAAAATAAAAAAGTCTGATGTATCTCCCGCGACAAAAGTAATTTTATATTCAAAAGAAGATAAAGTAGTGAATAAATTTGGCGTTGGTATAGAAGGAGTTGTTAAACGAGGGCTATTCAAGAGACCTGTAATTAAGGGAGATGTACTTATCGTTCCGGGAATTGCGTTTGCTGGCAGAGCAGTTCCATTTGAAGTATTAGATACTGAACCAAAAGGCATCGTACAAATCACCGAGAATACCGAAGTTATAGTAAATAAGGATGAGTCTAAATCGGAACGTGATATTGCAATAGAGTATTTGAATCAAGCAGAAAATTTAATACACGCAGACAACGACGCGGCTATTGCTTTAGCAACTATAGGAAATACCTGGGCACTATTAGCGTTAGAGAAGAAGTTTTCTCGATAGGAATTCAATTCCCTTACGACATATTTCTGATTTTTTATATTCAATATCACAAACAATTTTAGCGGCACCAATAGATTCTTCTATTTCTTTTGTTGACATATAATCTGGAATTCCTTCTTCGTCGGATGGCATCATTGATTCAATAACTGCGGATACGCCAGATTTACATTGTAATTGTTTGTCTCTTTCTTCAAAGTTAATTTCACATTCGTTCATTGCTTCTTGATAATATCTTGATATTTGTTTTTTGTTCATTGATTGTTATATTTGTGTCAATGTTTATATATTTAATGCCGGTTTATTTAATTAATGAAAATACTTTCGAAATTACTTAATGTAGGCAACGGAACAAGACAAACCGCTAGAATTGCCGGCGAATCGTTGCTCTACGCTGGCGGGTCGGCAGCTCTAGCCTCGGCGTTAATGTCTTCAATTTTTAGTGTTGAAAATTTCGCTAAAGATAATGATACTCTAAACGCTGCCAAAAAAGCACTTGATAATTACATGATCATAGGTGGAGCGTGGGCACTTGGTAGTTCGGCAGTAATGTACGGCGAATATGGTCATAAGGGATTCGTTGCTGGTGTGTTGGCAAATGGTGCTATGATGGCGTGGTTATGGGTATCGTATCAAAATGCATTTAAACGAGCGTCCGAAAGGCACGGATTAAATGTGGCAGTTTCACCTTCTTGGTTATCTCATCCTACAGAACGAGTCTTCCATCCGGGCGAACTACAAGATAATATATTCGTTAGCGGCGGTGAAGCCTCTCCATATTACAACGGAATACAAAAACGAAATCCAACAGGACCGGGTTATCCGGTACTCAATTCTTGGAGAAAATTATAATGTCAAATCGGAAATATACAAAAGTAACTGGTATTACTTGTAAATCTAAAGCCCCTACCTATCAGAGACCTCGCCATTTTGAATGTATTATTAAAAATAGCAGAAATAGACGAGTTAAGACTCGTTATATTTCAATTTACAAAAATGGTACACGGAGTGATACTTATCGTGCCAGTATGTTTTACGGTACATTTATTCATCCTTTTGATACAAAGAAAAGATGTGAGGCTACTGGACTTTCGAATGGAGTTTTTGCCGATGTTGTTTGTAGTAATGATTAAATTTTTCTAGTGTATATTAAATATCCAAGAGTTCCAAGTACTGCTAATGTTCCGAGTAGTTTTATCGAATCTGGTATATTAGATAGGAAACCAGTTGAATTGTTGTTATTTTGTGTGGTGGAATATGCATACGGATTTCCATACTGTTGTTGGTTCCAAACTTTTTGGTTTTCGCCCCACCATGGATAAGAAACAGTAGGGACATTTTCACCGATTGTTAAATCATATTCTGTAGTTTGTGATGGGTTAAAAGATGAAGGTACATATGGTGTACTATATTTTTTTCCATCGAAAGTTGTTCTTGTTGGGGGAAGCATGTTACGAGGGGTTGCTCCTTGCATCATATCAGCGGGAGCCCTGCGAGATTGTGAAGGTTTATACATTACTACTTAAAGGGATAAACTACTATATTAATCTATTCTACGCTTATTTTTAAATTCATCGTATAATATATTTGCAATTAAACTTGCGGCAATGCCTATCATGAAAGCGCCAATTAATTTTTTTTCGGATACTTTTAACTTAAAGTCAATATCTGATGCAGTCATACTAAATCCCACAGTACGCAGGCACTTTCTTTCTCTTCATTAATTTGAAGAGTACTATGACATCCATATATTCTAATATCACTTATAGTTTTATCTTCTAATTGTTGTTTTAGTTCAGTTTTTAGAAATTCTTTTAACTTGTTTACAGATAGTGTCATTTTATCAGCGAATTCTTGTCCGTGATATCCCCACATGTGAGTCTCTACACCAAAATGTTTAAAATGGTCGGAGTCCAAATAAATATTAAGTCTTGAATACTTAGGAATTATTAATTTTTCTGTACGTGCCATAACTTCATGTTCTGGTTTATAATATTTCACAGTTAATATTTTTTCATTTTTTTTGCGTTTTTTAAATGTATCGATTCCCTGTATTGCATCTACTATATCAGGATTTTTATCTAACCATTCATCGTCATCGTATTGAACTTCGAAAGCACCTTGTTCTTCGAGTTTTTTCTTATCGGTTATGAAGACTGCTGGAATACTAGAGTACGGATGCCAATTAGTCTTGTTAAATGGGGTTTCATCTATATCTGCAGAAGCGTGGTGTTTGCATGTACCTGAATACGATGAGAGACTTCCTATTAAATTATTACCATGTTTTTTTCCAATTTCATTAGATTTAATTTCTTTTAGTAAATTAATTAAGTTCTTGCCTCTGCAAGTGTATCCTTGAAAAAAGTCACCATAGAAATCGCGATGGTCTGTAACTATTGACATAAATTATGGACCAGTATACACCCAATCCGCTTTATTTTCTCCGCTAACCGAATAAGAAGGAGTAGTTCTTTGAGATAAAATTGTCAAAATTGCAATTACTCCGATTACCGCTCCTACTTGTACTATTGGATTTGTTTCAAGTTCCCAAATATTCATGATAAAAGAAACGATGAATATAATTAAATACTTTGCGGTTCATTAAAGTAATATTCATATGAACATTGCCCCGAAAACTAAGTTTAAAATTGTAGGATATATAGAGTCACCGGTACAAAGTTCTAGCATTACTGGTAAAGTTAATCTTAATCTCGCTAATTCCTTATCCGCTTCTACTGATATTATCAACGGTAATTTCTCCTTTGATGTTGATGGATTAAACGAAGGAAAATATACTGCAGAAATCAGGTACGAAGGTAGTGATATTTATGAACCAGTAACGGGTAATTTTACTGTAAATATAGTTCGTTCAAATTCTACCATTGGAAATGTGAATATGTATCCACATGTCGGTGGTATTGCTAGTAATGTCACTATAATTGCTGATGTACTTGTTTGTCCTTTGAAAGATTCTGCGTGTTTATCTCCCGTTTATCCGGTATCTGGTTTAAACGTAGCATTTTTCATTGGAAAAACAAGCATTGGTTCTTCAAAGACAGAGAACGGCAAAGCAGTATGGTCATTTAGACCCAAAACTGTTGGATTGGGAATAGGAACGTATGATGTCGGAATATCTGTTACTGGCAATGAGCAATTTAAAGATGTAGTACTATCTCTTCCCGGTGCTTTAAGAGTTACACTAAGTCCAATAGAAATTGAAATGAAAGAAATTACAGACGCTAAAGTTGGTTCTGTAATTAAAATATCGGGAAAAATAACATCTTATAAAAATCCAATTTCTGCTCAAATAGTAGTAAAAATTAATGAATCCGTTAATAGAATTACTGCCAAGAGAGACGGAACTTTTGAAGTACCATTTGTTCCATCGACTGCTGGAATATATACAGTTTTGGTCGATGTGTCCGCGACTTCCGAGTACGAACAAATGTCAACATCTTCAATCGTTCAAGTTTCGCCCGCGGAATCAGTACTGACAACAAAATTACCAGAAACTGTGAAAGTAGGAGAGAAATTTAGATTATCTGGTACATTATCTGATGTTTTATTGAAAGGATTTCAAGGAGACATATTTGTTAGTATAAAAGGTCCGCATCAACTGGACGAAGGATCAGTACCTACAAATAAACATGGTGTATTCAATTTCGATGTGACATTATTAGAAGAAGGTTTATATACTATTAATTTAATTTATCATGGTAACGAAGCGTACTCGCCAGTAAACTTGACATACGAATTAGAGGCTATCTGATGTCGGATGCGAATTATAAAAATATTTGTTACCCATGTGAAAATAAAGGATTTAATGTTAATAGTGAATTAAATTATAGTTTGAACGATTCTTATCCAGAAGAACCACAACCACAATATCCGGCAGAATCGAGTTCTCCATTTCAGATAAAACTTGGAGATAGCGCGTGGATTTTGTATGTACTTGTTGCTTTGCTCGTAATATTTTTAATTATTCATTCAAGATAGATTACGGAGTTATGGCAGACTTATAAGGGGTATTATGTTTACCATCTTCTAACCATGGAAGATATCCATCACTATGATATCGGAAAATATCGAGAGTTTCTGATTTGTCTTGTTGGCCTGAGCATTCTATTGTCATAATAATTTCCGCTTCTAATGCGCCACCTTGTAGTATAACATATTCGAAATTTGTTTTAATCACACAACCCGAACGTAACGTTGGAGATGTTTGTTCTTTATTTCCACGAATTCCATTTTTACCAATTTCGATGTTGCCAGTTTCTCCATATTCGGCAGTAGAAATAGATATCCTGGTTGCGTCGGTTCCATATTTCAACGCTTCAGTCGAATACTTCTGGGATTTTTTAAGAGTAACTGGTAAATTTAACGTAATTTTATCAATATTTTGCGGTGAACGTCCGCTAGCTGTTATAGACTCGCCTCCGGGTAAACTACAGGTCATTCCATCGCGACGAGTATCATTGGTATGATTACCATTGACGTTTTGGCACATTTCTTCGAAGTCGACAAAACCCATTGTGATTATTATACTCGATCAAATATAAATATGTTATATGTCCAATAACAGTTAAATAATAGTTGTTCGATTAATAATAAATAATGCCAGTAGAAATAGTCGAAAGTTCTTATATAACTATCAAATACTCTAGTTCTGGATCCTTAACAAATGTAACATGCGGTGGTTCTGCATCAAATTTTAAAGTCTATGATATAGGAGTTGTAGTATACAATAATTCAGATACATCTAAAATCGTATATTTATTAATTACAGATACGAGCGAATCTAAGAATTATGGAATTTCCAATACTGTTTCTTTGGGACCATTTACTTCTCAGTTTATATGGTTGGGTAGTCAACCAACTTTGCCGACATTTAATTCTACTATAAGAATTATTGCCGTCGATTATGATACAAATGAAAAGTCAAATCGTTGTGATTTTTTTCACGAAGGATATGGTGGATATTCTATACAATCTGTTACAATAAATGGTCAATCAATTGTTAATAACCAGAACATTACGTTTCAATTGGATAATATTAATGGTAATAACGTAAAAGAATCAATAATATCGATGCGTAATAATGGAAATGTACCATCTAAATATTTTATTTCGGTAATCCACCCTAATGGATATACGTATAGTGGAAACGTTTCATTATTTTACTTGGATGAAATAAAATCATTGTCGTCTCTTATAGATTTTAACCGCGGTAGTGGTACATATAAAATTTCATTGCAACATAAGATGAGTGATGAATCCGTTGAAATATCATCAGATATTAATGTTAATGTGACCGTAATACAACCTGCGGAGCCTCCGCCACCTCCTAACGATATTGCATTGCAATGGGTAGACTACTATGTTGGCGACGTTCGAGTTGATACTGTACAATGCGGGGTAAAAATATTCGACGAACCTCCCACAAATATACGAGCACAAATTTATAATAATACACAAACGGAAAAACAAATAGCACTACGATGGATTCCTCCCTCGCCAGATATTATTACTACTGGTGATTATGAATCGTTACCTAGCGGTGCATCGGCAGTACGTGAATTATTAATAGGAACAAATTTTAATACTGATTTATTATCGCATCGAGTCGAAGCAATATCTTCGGATGGAATTGTTAGTAATGGATGCGACGTGCGAATACAATCAAAACCAATAGCAGAAATTTCGTACATGAATGTGAATGGTGTGCAAGCCGGTTCTGAAATTATTCAACGTGGTACTACAGTTAGCATTGAAGTTGGAATTAAAAATCTATCTTCTTATACTAGAGGATTTGCGTTGGGTATTATACCTGGTCCTTCGTCTGAATCTGTATTTGAAGTTATATTACAACCCGGCGGTACAGGAGAATTATCATTACCGAGAATTATACAAGATGATACTATTTTTGAAATTACAATATGGAGTAATTCGATAGGAGTTGTGGCGTCGGATAGTATATCAATTACTTCTTGCTCGGGTAGCGGTGGATCAACTCCGTGCTGTCAAGGATTGTTGGATTGTAATGGAACTTGTCAAACTCCGACCGAAGACGGTTGTTGCTCAAATGATATTGTTTGTGACGGTACATGTACGACACCAAACGAAGATGGCTGTTGCCCCGGATTAACGTTATGCCCAAACGGTGAATGCGAACAATCGTGTGGACCGGCACCGTGTCAGTCTGAGTTTATACTATGTAATAACCAATGTGCACAGCCTACTTCAGAAGGATGTTGTCCTGGTGAAACCAGATGTTCTGATAATATATGCAGAGCCTATTGTGGTACTATTGCTACTCATTTTGAATGTAAAGACCAAAAGTGTGTTGAAGTACATGGGTTAGGCACAGATCAGTGTGAAGGTATAGGAATCAATGTGCCATGTAAATGTTCAGGTTTTATGTTAGATAATTTCTGTGTAAATCAATATATGATTCTTGGAATTGGTGGAATTTTCACATTGATGATAACATTAGGAATCGTTAAGAAAATTCTACGTTAATTGTAATCTACGACATCATCGACATCATCATCATCATAAACATAACTCCGCCACCAATTAATACAACGGTAGGAACACACGTAGTTCCCATCATAATGCCCGAACATTGGCATGTTACTGAGCACTTTCCATCAGAACATTTCGTTAATCCAGTACAGCATTGTTTCGTGTCAGTAGCGAATTCTCCACTTGTAGAACATGTTCCGCCGCCGCTTCCAGTATCACATGTAACTTTACAATATCCATCTGTACATCTAGTAGTTCCAGTACAGCATGTTCCTTGTTGATTGGAACCATATGGTATACATCCACCAGTTCCCGAACATGTATCTTTACAATATCCATCTGAGCAACGAGTTAATCCGGAACAACATGTTCCTTGTGAATTAGAACCGTTTTGAATACACTGAGAATATATGAAATTACAATCACCTATAAATGCATTCGAAATAGTTTTATTTACTGCTTTAACAAAATAAGTTCCAGAATTTGATATAGATATTGGTAGTTGTAGTTCTACCTTTTGTCCGTTATTTACAACAAAATCTTTTGAAATCAGTACTGTTTCTGCATCGGAAGAAGTTAATTGTAATGATATTGTATAAGGTATTACTGCCGTATTTTCTATTGTGACACCAATGTTTGATATCGGTGTCGTGATTGTTTTACTACCGCATGGTTCTAGAGACGTTTTTGTTATTCCGGAAGTATAATGGAATCCGCTGGTAATTACATCCGTTGATATTTTTGTTTTCCCTATAGTGAATCCAAATGAATCTTGAGATTGCCACTGTCCTGCTATAAATTGATATGAAACTACAGAATATCCAGTATCGAATTGTGGCAATTGAAAATCAAATTCCCACCATGTTGAATTATTTGGAACAATGTCTCTGCCGAGTAATTCTACTGCTACATTACCTGCCCCATCGATAATATCTACCCTGAAGTTACCATTTTGATTTCCAGTATTAATTAGTTCCAAATCCATTTGGGCAATATCTTCGGTATAATGTACGGTACCGCCTTCTGAAATATCAGCGCCTACTAAACGTAATCTATTTATTTTTGAATTATAAACGACGTTGCTTACTGCGCCTTGCCAATCTAATCTACATTCATTACTAATTTGTCCGTGTCCTTCTGTTGAGACGGCTCTGAAGAATAATAGTCCATTAGTTGTCGGTAGCCATGTAAAATCAACTACTAAATAAGCAGCAGCATTAAATGGAGATATAGATTGAGTAGAAGATTCGTACCAAACAGTGCCACTACTATCGATAGCTTGAAGTTTGACAATATACGATACCGACGCATTTGAATTATCGACTAAAAATGGTAAATTCGTCAGTGCTAATGTCATAATACTATTACATTGATAATCAGGCGTGGCATCTGCAAGAGAAAGTGTTAAATCTGCCGTCGAAACAGTACCAACTGTACCAGAACACGTTTCATCTCCGAATTGTGCATTCGTAGTACCAGTTTCATAGACAATCCACTTAAATGTCAAATTTATATTACTTACATTTTCAGGTACTTGTATTTCAACGAATTTTGTTTCATTGGGTGCAATTGTAAATATATTTCCATATATGTCGGGGACTCCGGGGCGCTGCAGTACTAAATATGCATTATATGATACCGAATTATTATTTGTAACAACTAATGCCATCCAATCTGATGCATTTATAACAGAACCACAAATGAATGGTTGATATTGTGTACCGGGCGGCCCTTTTTGCCAACCAGAAGTTGATATACCAGGTGGAGTTGTAGCAGTTCTATATGATAACCACGAATACATTGAAAAATTAAACGGGGAGAACGTATAAATACTTAATGTTTCCACTAAACATTTATGAAATATAAAATTGAGTAGATATTTATTTATAGTATGAATTGTGTTTAGTTTCATATGCAATTTCCTAAAGTTCAGATATCAAAACAATGGGATCCTTTCAGAATACCAGTACAAATAATGTCGCATGATTGTCCCGAGGGACAATACGATCCGGGTTCAGGGTCTTGTATTTCATGTCCACTAGATTTTGAATATAATACTCAAGAAGGAATATGTGTCCATAAAGAAATATGTCCAACAGATTTTCATTGGGCAGGTAGTCACTACCAAGTTGACTTGGATACAACTGTCGGCGGAGGATGTATTCTCAATAATTCCGAATGTGAAAAAGCATTTATTTGTCCAAAATGTCCTTCGGCAGCTACTGGTTCATTCCTTGGTACTGCACTTGCACTATTAATCATTCCCGCAATATTAGGCGGAGGTTATTATATATACAAACGTAAGCAAAAAGGATTGAAGTAAATTTGCCAATAAGTAGAGACATTCTCGATAGATTATTAGTTGAAGGCAAGATAACTCAGAATTTATATGATGAATTAATAGAAACTGGCAAATTTACATTAAGTACAATTGTCGATAAACGAATTTATGTTACATTAATTTTAGAACATTTACTAACCGAAGAAATGGAACGATACATTGAGCAAACTTATAATGCAAAGATGTTATATACCAGTGAAGTTGCGCCAATTGCGACAGTCGAAATTCCCGTTGATTTAACACCCGTATTAATCCTTGATGAAAAATTGTACATTGTTAGAGCATATGAAACGCCTAGTATCGAACCGTTGGAGTATAGTCCAGATTCGTCTGGTTGGTATAATCGTAATTCCGTTCGGATAAGTGCGTTGGAAAAAATAAGTCTGGAAGAAATTAAACAAGCGTTGGGAATTGACGAATTGCATAAGCAAGGATTTTTAGGCGAAGGCGTAGTTATTGCGCTGATTGACAGCGGAATCGATGCTAATCATCCTATGCTAAAGGGACATATTAGGAATGCGTATAGTGTAGTGGATGAAGAACCTACAAACGATGAACTTGGACACGGATGCATAAGTGGAGATAGTTACATATTCACTAATAATTTCGGTATGAAAACTATAAAAGATGTTTACGACATATTAAATAACGAATATGAATCATATAAAAAAGAAACCGGAGAAATAATAGATTTATCCAATGAGAATTTATATACTATCGGTTTTGATAAAAAAAATAAAACTGCTGTAAAAACTAGAATTAGAGCTATACATAAAATACCTATAAATGGAAAAGTTATTAAAATAAACACAGGTAAGGGAAGTTGGTTAGTAACCCCATGGCATCCTTATTTGTTACGTCATCCCGAAGGATATTATTACTATAAGAAATCTAGTGAATTGTGTTTTAAAAATGGATTGGCTACTGTTAATAAACCAATATCATTAAACGATGAATATCAGAAAATAGTTATCGATTCAACTTCGATGCGCAGTATTCAATATTTAAATGACTATAATAAAGTAATTGAAATTTATAAGTCGTGTAAAGATGTTAAAGAAATTGCTAAAATGATTAAAAGACATCCTACAACTATAAAGAGATGGATAAATGGAAACAAACAACACACAGAAGTAAAACGTACTATTATAATTGATGAAAAAATTGGATATTTCTTAGGACTAGTAATGGCGGATGGACATATCGATACTAAAGGAACACGTTCGGATATCTTCTGTGAAACAAAAGAAGAGGCAGATATGGTTTCAACATTTTTTATGGAAACGTTTAATCATAAAACAAAATCATATTGGCATGGTTATTGTTGGCAAGTATACATTCCTATTATCGGTCAAAAATTATGTAAGAAATTGGGAATTAAAGGCGATAAAAGATATTCAACGTTTATACCAGAAATAATATTTAGAAGTCCATCTAGTGTACAATTTGCATTTATAGCCGGGATGATAGATGGGGACGGATGTTACGGTAAATACGGAGTGAGAATTTCATCATCCTCAAGAACTATGTCAAATCAAATGCCTGCTTTGTTATCTTTGCTCGGTACAAAAAGTAGCGTTGCTTACAGAAAAGGCGGTAGAAAACACACTATAAATGGCAAAAAATCAATAGAACATGAAGGATGGCAAATATGCGTAAGCGGCAGATACATGAGAGAATTACAAAAACATATAAATCCTTATTTACTTTATAAAAAAAATCCCGAGTTTCACTTTACTAAGTCTGCAATGCGAACAGATAAACACGTAATATGCGTTAATAATAAAAAAGAAATTGATTTTAATGGATTTTTCTACGATTTAACTACTGATGCAGAAAATTATGCTGTTGGAAGTTCAGAAGGATATAACCATGTAACATTTATTCATAATACGCACGTTGGATCAATCATTGCATATTTAGTACCGAAAGCACAAATTGATTCGTATAAAATTTTCAAAACAACAGAGGGATCGATTGACCAAGCTATGTGGAGCATAGAACGTGCCGCTATATCGGGAGTTCCAATAGTTAACATGAGTTGGGGAGCCTCGGAATTTCCTCCGGTTGACCTTTTGGTGGAAACATTGAATAAACAATACGGTACTATTTTTATCGCAGCTGCGGGTAACGTAAATTTAGACGGAGTTACTTCTCCTGCGAGAAGTTCCGGTGCTGTCGCGGTCGGTTCTGTCTCGCTTCGAAATCCGAAACCATTTGCTATTGCCGAATTTAGTTCAAAGGGTCCCGAAGTTGACATCGTTGGATTCGGCGGTTCAGATGGAGAGGTCGTCGAAGCGGCGAAAGTTGGCGGTGGATTAATTGGTTTCAGAGGAACAAGTCAGTCCACGCCCGAAGTTTCGGCAGCTGCGGCACTACTCTATAAAAAATTCGGTAAAGATGTAAAAGATAGACTTATTCAAAGTGCAATTGATTTAGGTTCGAAGGGAGCAGATACAAATTTCGGGTTCGGATTGTTAAATGTAATTGGTGCTCTTTCCGGGGAGGTATACAGAGAAAAAGTCACAGATGACGAAAAAGCCGCGCAACAAGAAGTGTTTCCACCATCATCACCTCCTTCAATAAGAGAACGTCCTCCAGAGTTAGATATTTCAAAGTTAATATTAGCAGGTACTGGAGTTTGGTTATTATTAGGTTTCATACAATCAAAAGAAAATAATATATATAGTTATTTAGAAGATAGGGATAATTTGAAGTGATTATTTAACTTGGATGAAAGACAAGCAATTGATGCCGCTTTAACTGAATTATCAAAAGTTTTAAGTACTGATGGTAATGAGCCCTGGTGGATATCCACTATAGTTCGTCCCGTTGTGTTTGATGCGGAGAACTGGAATCAAATGAAGGCAAGAGTAGCATTAATTAAATTATCTGAAATTCTCGGAGTATATCTTAAATCTAATAATATGGGAGAAGTTCGTTTTAGGCAGAAATGATTACCAATCGAAATATTTTTTAAGTTCTTCTCTCCAAGGTTCGATATGCATATTTTCCCATTCTTCGTGAACTTGTTCAAATGGATAAATTATTCGTTTCCCGTATTTTGATCCGAACTGTGCACCAGATAAATCAATAGCAGTATTACCGACTTTTATAGACGTACTTTTCCAAGAAAACCAACCATTTTAATGGTTGGATGAATTGGCGTCGATAGCGAATTTAACTGATATTTCTCCGCATTTCCCCATTGCGGTTCCTTTGATTTTGCATTGTTTGAGGAGATATTGACGTTTTCCAATAGCAGTTGACTTATAGAAGTACAAATATTTTTTGACGTCTTCGATATTGCACGTTTTCATCGTAATGTATATTAGTATAATTATATATATATTAGTTTCAATGGATTTAGATTTCGAATTCATTGGAGATTGTGCATGGGGCGCAATAGAAGCAAAAGACTATAATGGAAAACCTCTAGGAATTATTCATTTTAATACATCGACTCATAATAATATGATGATATTGATGAATTTAAAGGTTAAACAAAAACATAGACGTAAAGGCGTGGCAAACGCACTCGCAAGAGAAACGTGTAAATTGATACGAACACAATGTAAACAGTACAAGCGCCTCTGGGGCGATGTTAGAAGAGCAGAAGCACTATTAGCAATTAATCGAACATTTGGAGAACCAATAGAAATTTACGATTCTAATCAAGGTAAAAATATTACAATTAAAGAAGCATTGAGATTATTACCAGGGAGAAATAGACATTATCGAAAATATAAGGGAATTTACGTTGAATGGCGTACTGAGAAGTGTAATTATTAGTTACTTTACCATGTTCTCACCGATGGTGATATATTTTCTGGTCTATTGCACCAGAGGGACATTGTTGCTGCATTAAATTCGCATTTGATTCCTTTGTTCCATTTCATCGTATTTTGATTTTCACCACTAAACATTGAAAAAGATGTGTTCCAACCTCTAACGTCTTCGACAGTAACAGTTTCTGTGTCAATATTAGTTATTTTGCCTTCTTTTGTGGATAAGTTACTAATTATATCACAAGTACTTATTTTAACATCCTTTTCCTTAAAAAATCCGCTAGGTTTCGTAGTTGGTTTTCCGAATGCTCTCGAAAGAGATTGTAGTAAATCTTCTTTCATCGTAAGTGTTGGTTCGCAAATTACCATTATTACATTGTCGATTACTTTGGATTCAATTTGATGCATTATTCGTCAACATTGGACTTTAAGTAGTACCCAGCATATGCGGAA
>Ga0209542_10009749_pt1 | contig 17528 bp, 16 predicted proteins | sample RifCSPhighO2_01_FD_184028 | JGI IMG/M metagenome (GOLD analysis project Ga0209542, IMG submission 184028) | Soil microbial communities from Rifle, Colorado - Rifle CSP2_plank highO2_0.1 (SPAdes) (version 2) | ecosystem: Environmental > Terrestrial > Deep subsurface > Rock core/Sediment ...
ACCGTAAAAATAATCCTCCCCGTTGAGGTGGCGACTCTCGTTGATGGCGGTTGCAATAATAATTGCCCATCAGTGAGCGCGTTGGCAGTAGAGGTACTGATCGTTCCGAACCCATAGGTAGAACTGTCGTAACCTGTTGCCCAGTTGGAAGCGGTCTGTCGCATCGCCGCCTTCACATCAAACCAGTTCCATGTGGGATGATTAAGACGAAGCCACCCCATGATGCCCGCATTTACTGCTGTTGCGCCCGATAAACTATAAGAATCGAAATAAGGGGGCGGAAGTGCCCACTCAACGCCAGCGGCACTTGCGAAGGCGGCGTTACCCGGTGCAACATACTCTGTCGGAGGCGGACTATTGGTACTCGCGGTAAATGCGTAATTATTCGCAAAGTCGTATGGAGCCGATAGGTTATATTCTGTTATGCTGTCTCCGGAATAACCCGTGGCGGAAGTGGTGAGAAGTTGATATGGTGCCTGTGATGCCACTAAGTTTCCGGATTCATCATAGCGCGATATTGTTGATAATGCGGTTGTTACCCCGGGGTTAGAAAACGTATTATCCAGAGAGGTGCTGTGTATGACAAACTCACTGCTTGTGTATGACCTGCCAAAGAGTTGGTTGATGGTGCTTATGATCGTGCTGTATGCGTGCCGAGAATTTGAAAGAATTTTAATCGGTGCCGCTTCTGCCTCGTTTACCCCGAAACTGAAAAATGCACTAAAAAACAGGATTCCTAAAAGGAACCCGGATGTATTATTTCTCCCGTATTTAGCGTTGCGATTTTCCGCCATTAACCTCTATACTATCGCAAAACCTCCGTTTTTTCTACTTTTTTTCGAACCACGGCTCAAAGCGCTGGTATGCGTAATACACAACAAAACCAATTATTCCGCCCAAAAAATACCCGGCAAGAATATCTATCGGCCAATGGATTCCTGCAACAACACGCGCAAGGCCGATCAGAAGCGCGCCAAGTGCATAGAGAAGTCCGAGACGTTTATGGTAAAAATAAAGCGCGGTCGCCAGCGCGGAGAAAAACGTCGCATGCCCTGATGGAAATGAAGAGTCTTTTTCAGGCAACAGGACATAGGTGTCGGCGAGGGTCGAAGGACGTGCGTGGGGGTAGAGATATTTAATAAGATGCGCCAACCCCCAAGCAACCAAAGCGGCGGTGATCACCACAACGACATCGCGGACACCCTTCTTTTGATCTTTGTGCGTGAACAAATAAACCAATAGTCCACCAATAAGCAAGAAGCCCAGATCGTTCGCAAAAAACACCACAAGTTGCGAAAATGCGCCATGGTCAGCCGCAAATCCATTGAGAGACTGGAACAAAAATATATTAAATGTCATGTTCGTTAAAGTATGTTTCAAATATCAAACACCCTTTCGTGAAAGAAGCACTTTGAGCGTCTTAAGCGCGATCTTGAGCTCAAGAATAAGCGATCGATTTTTTATGTAATACAGATCATAAGAAAGTTTTACCTTGGTCTCATGCGCATCGGCTTCATGGTGGGGGTGATTTTGGTGATATAGCTGGGCCCACCCCGAAAGTCCCGGTTTGATGAGATGGCGCACATTGTAATAGGGTATTTCCTTTTCATACACCTTCACAAGGCTGGGGACTTCCGGTCGCGGACCAACAAGGGAAAGGTCCCCGCGCAACACGTTCCAGAGTTGCGGCAATTCATCGATCCGTGTTCTGCGTAAAAATTCTCCAACACGTGTCACATGTTTCGGCTCGCCTTCAGTCATGGAGCGGAATTTAAGGATGTTGATAATTTTATTATTCTGTCCTACGCGCTCTTGAGTGAAAAATATAGATTCTCCATCATCAAATTTTATCGCGACGATAACAAAAGGATACACAACAAGAGAGAGTGCGCCGAGAAAAAAAGAAAGTGTGATATCCATAACACGCTTCACGACGTCATACCCGGCGCGCGATGAAGAAGAAATATTTTCCAAAAACCAATTGTACTCCACCAGTGAAAGAGGGACGCGGTCGAATATGTCCTCATAGATCTTATACTTGTCGATAAACTTGATCTTGGAAAAAATCAAGTTATAAAGCCGCGGCAGGATTGGTCCGACTTTTTCATTTTTAAGATCGATAACGATGGATGATACCCCTTCGCTGTAAATGGTATTGAGAATTTCATCTTGAAAATCAAGTGAGTTAATCTCGTTGAGGTCGATTGACGATATGAATTTGAGATTATAGCGCGGGTTGTTATTAACCTCCTCTTTAAGTTCCTTCATCTCTTCCCCGCTTCCGATAAGAATGGCGTTCTCTCTTTTTCTGAAACCAAGGGACGGCACGAGAGATAGTCTCCAAAGTAGAACAAGCGCAAAAGAGACGAAAAGATAAATAAAAAGATTTGTTTTTGGTGTGATGCCAAAATACGGAATAAAGTAGAAAAAGAGTACCGCGATGATACTATTGGTAACTTGCGCGTTGAAGATAACTGATGGCAAACGACTTTTAAGGATCCGGGTATGTTTCTCATACAGACCCGCGATAAAAAAGACGAGCACCCATGCAACGGAGAGAATCGAGAAAGGAGCAAGGTGGTTCATCAAAAGCTCTTGAGCCGGCAATTCCGCATAGCGCACTACCAGCGTAAGCCACAACGCCATAAAAAAGAAAAAAATGTCGCCCACAAAGAGAATCAGGGGTTCTTTCTTGTTTCCGATATCCATCCCGTTAGAGGTAGGAAATGCGAAGCATTTCCGTAACGTGATTAACTACTAATTCTATTGAAACTGGCATATACTATTATAACCTTCTTGAGTGAATATTAAACTATATGACCTCTAACGGGATCCATATATTAGTATTTAGTATATAGTATTTTACATGAGACAGACAACTAAGCTTCAAGAGCTTCGTTAGCTTCGGAAGCTTTTGAAGCTCTGGAAGCTGCTGAAGCTCAATAATCCATCTATGCAACAAGATGTCAAAAAAAGGAAGATATTGTATGTGATTACTAAGAGCAACTGGGGAGGCGCGCAACGCTATGTGTATGACCTTGCAACAAACTTACCTAAGGCAAAATTTGATGTTGCAGTTATTATGGGAGGTGCGGGAGAACTCGGGGAAAAATTAACGGGAGCCGGCATTCGTGGTGTGCACATACAAAGGTTGGAACGCGATATGGGGGTCATAAACGACACCTTCGCATTTTTTGAACTTCTTAAAATTTTTCTCCGAGAAAAACCGGATATCGTTCACCTCAACAGTTCCAAGGCAGGCGGGTTAGGCGGGCTTGCAGGCCGTATTTATAACGTATTTGTTTTCCTTCTCTCTGCACTTCACGCTTCACGTTCTACGCTCCATGCTGCACGCATCATCTTCACCGCACATGGCTGGGCGTTTAACGAAGAACGAACTATCGCTTCAAAATTTATCATCCGATGTGCATCGTGGCTTACCGTCGCACTTTCGCACACAACAATTGTGGTATCTGATTACGATCGGAACCAGGCAGAGCGCATGCTGTTTTTTAAGCACAAAATTATAAGAATACACAATGGTGTGAAAAAAATAAAATTTATCGCAAAAAATACAGCGAGAGAAATTCTCGTTCCCGGGCAAACCACTTCTTTGAGTAAGACACTTTGGATAGGAACTGTTGCGGAACTTCATAACAACAAAGGCCTTTCATATGCGATCAAAGCAGTTAAAAAACTGGAAGAAAAAATGGATATTGAAAAATTTATATATGTGATTATTGGCGAGGGCGAAGAGCGTACGGCGCTTCAAAATTTAATTCAAGAAATGCATCTTGAAAATGAAGTATTCCTTATTGGTAAAAGAGAAGGGGCTTCGTCACTTCTTCGCGCATTTGATATATTTATTCTTCCTTCGATCAAAGAGGGACTCCCGTATGTGATTCTTGAAGCAGGAGTGGCAGAACTTCCTGTTGTGGCAAGCGCGGTAGGGGGTATTCCTGAAATCATACAAGACATGAAATCGGGTATTCTGGTAAAATCAAAGCACGAAGATGAGATTACGCTTGCCTTGGAATTTCTCCTTGCAAATCCGCAAAAACAAGCCAAGTTTGGCGAGACGCTCAAGGAATATGTTGTCAAAAACTTCTCCATTGAAAAAATGGTGGAGGAAACTTCAATGCTCTATCGTCTAAATGAAAACAAAGCAAGGATCTAATATTAAACAGGAGAGGATTTGAAAGCCGGAGTATCTCCGCCGAAAGGGTGGATAAACTTCATGAGGTGAACCATTCAAACTTGTAATTTCCGTACCGGTGCGGTATTCTTGAATTAGTAGGATCGTCTTTTGGGAACATATTCCAAGTAATTTTATGACAGAACGCATATATAACAATGTATCGATTAATTAAAATAGTCAATGCTGCACGGTTACATGTAGCGTTGACGTATGCTCTAATTGCAATTACGTTCGTTTGGACTAACGGGGTAAGCATCAAAGAACTTGTTGCGGTACTTTGTTTCACAGCTCTCTTATCCGCAACTTATTTATTTAATAGGGTAACAGATGTTGATAGTGATAGAATTTCACAACCTGGTGAAGAACTTGAAGGGAACTTCATATTGTTTTTTGTAGTACTACTTGCTTTTACACCAGTCGTTTTTTTACTTGCTTTTTCCCTTCCGATACTGCCATATCTTGCGTTTATAGTAGTGGGAGCGCTTTACAGTGTGCCCGTGATTGCCGGGAGAAGTTTTAGGGAAATCTTAATACTTAAGAATATATACGCCGCTGGTGCTTGGTATATATCATTGATTCTACTTAAGTCAGTTTATGCAACATCAGCCCCATTTCTAGACTCCATTTTTTCTTCAATACATGTTTTTGCTCTCGCATTTGTTTTTGAGGTTATATGGGATATTCGTGATGCGGAAGCAGATCGCTCTGCTGCTATTGCTACGATACCCAATAAATTCGGGATGACTGTAACACGGTTACTACTGGTAACCGTGCTTGTATGGGTGTTATGGCTACTTAATTTTGATATGATGCACCCTCTTGCGGTGGCAACCGCAGTGTTAATACCCGTATCGCTTTTTGCAACACCAAAAACACCCCGCCCAATATTTCACATAGCCGTGTATTTTATGTTAGTGACTGTTGCTACGCTTATTTTATGGTAACGCTCTCCCCTTTAGTATCCATACTTCTTTTTCTTCCGCCATTTGCGACTATGCTTTTTTTGCCCATCCCTACTGTCGTGAGTCTATTTATTGTTCTTGGTCAAGGGCATTTCATCGGTGCGTATATATATCAATTCCTGGCCGGAAGGCTGGCGTGGTGGAAAGTTGTGCTATATGCATCGTTATTTGTTTTATTATGGGCTATGTTTATAAACACCAGAAGCTTAAACTTACTGCTTGCTTTGACTGCTGTTGTATTTTCAGCTCATTTTATTTGGGATTCGTCTCGTATCCTTGGCAATAGAGAGCTGTTGCCCGCAGTGATAACTCGACTCCCACCCTTTATGTTTTTTTCAGCGTTTGTGGTTGAGAGGATTTATGGGACACAGTTAATACTATTTGCGACACTATTTACTGTGCTTATGTTTGGCGTATATATTTTTTGCATAGCTCTAAAAAGGTTCCGGTATGATGCGAGTGATCTCTTGTTTATTGGAGGAACTTTTGGTTTTTGGCTGTTGATTACGATCAATCAAAATCTCTCTACGTGGATTGCGTTTGGATTTATTATCCTTTATCACTACATTCAATGGTATGTGTTTTATTGGAAAAGGTGCGCAAATGATAAAGAGAAATTACATAAATATATCAGAAATATTCTAATTTCAAATGCCGTGGCGATATTGGCATTCTTCTTTTGGAAAATTTCTAATACTAGTGGTGTCATGAAGTATTTCTTTGAGCCAGAATACTTCTATCTTTGGACACTTGTACACATAGTGAGCTGTATCCGATTTAAATACCACTAGACCAAAAAGAGAGAATTTGAAACTAACCCGAAATGGGTTGCCTGCTTTTCAATTTCCCATAGAGCCCCCTTAAAAAAGGTATTTTATGAGTATATGATACAATACACTTAGTGACTTGTGACCACACTTAAATCTAGTAGAGTTTGCTCGTCTATGTATATAATAAACAGATCTTTCCGGTATAATCACAGAGACGATATACTGAAAGTGTTACAGAAGATTACTAGAGATTTACTAGTCTAGGGCCTAAAGCAAATACATAATAATATAGAGAAATGATCAAAGAAGAAATTGAATTCATCTCGCACGAAAAAGAGTCCCATAAAAGCCAGGATACCGGTGGGCATAAACCCTCAATTCTTGTGAGATTTCTTACAAAAATTTCCGGAAGAGAAATTAGTGAAACGTTAGCAAAAAATTTTGTATTATTTGTGGCATTTGCCTTTCTACTTGTTCTCATTAGTTATGTTATATTTACAGGAAATAATTACAAACCCGCCGCTGGAAATGCTGATGATAAGGGTCTTTATGGAAATCAAGTAATCCCAGATTAGTCATACGAATGATCTATCGTTATAATAAACAAAATTTTCCTAAGGCTACAGGGTTCACCCTTATTGAACTCCTTGTGGTAATAGCAATAATCGGACTACTCGCTAGTATTGTACTCACCTCTTTAAATGAAGCGCGAGCGAAGGCGCGAGATGCGAGGCGACTGATTGATATGGATACTATTATCACCACTATCCAGCGCTATGAACTAGACAAGGGGGTTCTCCCTGGAGATGCAGACAATGCTGGAGTACGCTTCAGTAATAATTGCCCTAGTGGTATCAAAGATGATCTTATCAACGGAGGATACCTTTCTCAACTCCCCACTGACCCCCTCGAAAACCCTGACTGTTGTGAAGTAACATACGATTCAAAATCTGGATATACATATTATGCAAATAACTCTGATGACGCTTATTTTTATGGATGGGACTCAATGCACTGTTGTGAAGCACGCGAATGTATTTCAATAAACAATATGGAAACACAATGGGGGTTGGATGTGCTTATTTCAAAATTTGGCGCACGGAGATCAGTGACTGGTGGCGGCAATGCTAATATCGGAACAGGTGGACCTTCTGAATTTAATTACTGCTTCGTTCCTAATCCATAATAAAAAATTAGATATTTAAACTGACAAGGATCCAGGTAAAATCTTACTTCGGGAAGATATCTCCGGAAATTGCCTCTTCGTTTGGCGATTGCGATCTCACAATCTCTCTCCCTTGCGGATCAATAATACTTGAAACTCCTGTTTTCATGGCACGCACTACGTATTTTCCCGTTTCCACTGCCATGAATTTTGCAATAATATGGTTATATTCCGCAACCAAAGGACTTTGAAATACCCCATCATTGCCAATTGCAACAATAAAACGTGCATTAGGATTGTTTATAAGTTCCGGGAAAAGTGCTTCCGAGCAAATAAGGGCGGAAACCTGCTCCCCGTGTATTGTGAGACCGTTATTCTTCTCTCCCATTGAAAGCGGGCGGGCGGTTTTTAGTGGAAACCACAAAACGGACCTTTCGGAGAATGGAAATAACTTTCGTTTATGATAAATGCTTTTTATTCCTCCATCCTCAAATGCAATAATGCTGTTATAATACAATTTGTCGCGCTCTGTTTTAGTGCCAATTACAAATGAAGTAGCTGGGTATACCCCTGAAAGTTCCCTGAGTTTTTTGTAGGTACTTTTTGTTTGGAGGTGTATTGCATCCACGGCGAATGGAGGCTCAAGTGGTTCCATTGTGATTTCATCAATAGCAATGGAAGGAAAAGAACTTTCTGAAGTAATTACAAGTGCAGGATTACTTGTAAGAGATTCCTTAACCATCTGAAGTGTTTTTTCCTCGCTCTCCTTGATGTTCCCCGTGCTTCCTGGTTGAATAATAGTAATCGATATTTGCTCCTTAGATTCTGTGTTCTGTTTATCAAGAAGAAAATTTCCACTCCCAAACGAGAGCGCAATTATAAACACTACACCATACAGATACCAGTGTTTCCCAATAGAACGAAGAAATAAAATTTCTTTCGCGCGTCCTTCAACTCCTTCAATATCTTTTAATGGTCGGTGAATTGTGTAATAGAGTAAGATATTAATAAGAATGACAAGAAAACTTACCGCGTAAACACCGCCGTAACGCGCAAATTGCACAAGAGGCAATGACTCGTGGAGTGAGTACCCGAGATGCCCCCACGTAAAACCGAATAATAATTTCGCTCGAACATATTCGAGAAAAATCCACACAACTCCCAATATAAAAATCGAAAAGAATCCTTCTTTATGGATTTTTTTAAAAACAACTGCAAACAAACCAAATAAACTACTGGCGATAAGTACGGCGATATAGAGGATCCAAAAAAGAAATAAGTCTTTATTCCCATAAATAACTCCACTGGTATCAAGCCACCACCATGCTTTCAGGAAAAAAAGTGGATACACGACCGTGGAAAAATAAACGACACCGGTAACCATACCGCCCTGAAAGGCGCGCATATACGTTAAGCCAGTTTTCGTAATGAAAAGAAGGAGGGGAATAATCGCGATCCACGCAAAAAAAGAGAAGTTAAACCATGGGAGAGTGAGGGCGAGGAGAATGCCAGAAATAATCGGGAGAACAAAAAACCTTGTAGTAAAGGGTTCTTTTGTGTCATTCATAATATAATTATTATACCACGTGCAAAACATACCCCCACTCGGCATTCTCTTGTATTTGTTCATTTGGTATACTGTTGTGTATATGGATCCCGTTAGAGATATCTTGGTTACATATTTTTACTCAATCGTTAAAAATGAGAGGGGCGGGGTATATTTATGAAAAATGTAAAATAATTACGGAAGCGCATAAGTATTATATATGCAGTTTATTATCAAATTAATAACATCGATAGAAAGTAGCACCATAAAAATATCGCGGTGCGCTTCCTATCTCTAACGGGATGGAAAACTTTGAATTTAATCCGCAAGATAAAGAGTTTAATAACGCGCGTGTTGAACCTCTGACAAAAAAATCGAAAATGGTTGGATGGATCATAAAGTATTCCGGGGGGTTGATCAAAGACGAAACGCAAGCAAATTATGTTCTTCTTGGAATTGCCGGGGTTTTCTTTATCCTCACCGTAATTACTATAATCAATACGACCGGCATCGGCCCTAAAAAAACAACGTACAAGGAAGATATCACGCCGGAAATAAAAGCGGCGATGCCGCCCGAAGTCTACAACTCACTCCCCTCTCGAGGGAACTAACAACCCTACGACCAACAACCTACAACAGATTCAGAACTTAGTTTTTCCGTTTTGTTTTACTTTTTCTTTGATTATTGGTTGCTGTTAAAAGTGTCAAACGCCGAGCGTTTGACATTTTTAAACCCTTTGTTGTTGGTCGTGAGTCGTCGGTTGTTGGTTTTTATCACACCCCCAAAAATTCATTCTTCATCGTGTCGCGATGAGCGGCCCGTCCGTACCGCCGCATTCCCATAAGAATCCCGAGCCCCGCGAATTCTGTAAGAAGATGCGAGCCTCCGTAGCTTAAAAACGGCATGGGGATGCCCGTTACAGGAAGCAGTCCCATGTTCATACCCACATTCACAATAAAGTGACTCATGAAAAGGATAGCGAGACCCATACCGAAAAGCATCTCGAAATTTGTCGCGCCGATCATAGCATTTGCAAGAATTCTCCATATGACAATCCCGAAAAGAGCAAACAGGAGTAAGACCCCGCCAAATCCCCACTCCTCGGCAAATGCGGCAAAAATAAAGTCGGTTTGATATTCAGGCAAGAATTTAAGCCGCGACTGGGTTCCATACCCAACCCCCTTTCCGAGAAGCTGTCCGGAACCAACGGCGATCGTTGACTGATTGGCGTTATATCCCGCACCATGAATATCGGCAATGGGGTGAAGAAAGGTAACAATACGTGCTTTCTGATAGGGTTTAAAAATAAAAAGCCAGAACACGGTAAACGACACCGCTAATATGAGTGTCACTAAGAGAAGGTGTTTTTTTGAGACTCCGGAAACCATGATCATCCCGAGCCAGATAAAAAAGAGAATGATTGCAGAACCAAAATCCGGCTGGAAAAATACGAGAACAAAAGGGATAAACGCGTAAAGTCCTGAAACAAGAATGTGACGGAGGTGGGCAATTTCGATATGGCGCCGTGAAAAATATTTCGCGAGAATAATAATGAGAAGGATTTTCACGGGGTCGGACGGCTGGAAAGAAAAAAAACCAAAATCAAGCCAGCTTTGCGCACCCTTGACTGTTTTTCCTAATGCAAGCGTGAACACAAGCACCCCACATAATAGTAAGAATAATACCGCAAGAAGATCGGCACGTTTAAGAAAACGAAAATCGAAGAGGCTAAGAGCGAAAAAGGCGGTTATGGAAATTGCGATCCAAATGATCTGTTTGTCAAAGAAATAATTCTCTCCCACAAACGAATTCATCGTAATAAGCCCGGCGCCCAAAAGGGGGATGATCGAGAAAAAAAGTATCCAGTCGATGCCTCCAAAAATTTTTCTGAATAGTTCCATCCCATTACTATAGTATGGGTTTTTTGGTACGTCTACCCCGTTAGAGGTAGGACGCGGTCGCACATGGCGGCAGATAAGTCAGCAACACAACCATTATTCTATACAGTTTAATATACGAGCTATTAAAAATACGCGCTCCGCGACCTCTAACGGGGTCTATTTTTCACTATTACCCTGTATTTAATGCTTTGTATTTGGTATAAAAATTACTTTTTCGATGGAACCATGGAGTTAAGGTGTATGACCACATCGGTTGTGAATGTCTCTTCTTTGCAAACGTCCTGCGCGATTTGTTTGTAAATGGCTTCAAGATTGTCAGATGTAATGGCTTTATAGTAGTAATCCGGCGCCGAAGCGATTTTATTTTTGAGATAATCTTCGCTCACCCCATTTCCAAGACCGATCGTATAAATACTTATTCCTGTTTTTTTCGCTTCTCCCGCTTTTTCGATGGCATATGTTTCCGGATATGTGGTGTCTTTGGGGTTGTTTGGATTTTGGGGCCTATTTGAATCTCCGTCGGTAAGAATGATCATGGCTCGCTTTGCAATACTCTCGTGGCGTGAAGACACCAGTTCGAGGGTCGCTTTTTCAATCGCATCACCCAAGTTCGTATATCCGCTTGCTTCAGAATCTTTAAAAATAGAAATGTTCCCAATTGCTTTCTTGGCAAGGGAGGGATCGGTGGATAAGGGAAGGTCGATGGGCTCTGAGGCGGTTGTCGCAAAGGACACTAAGCCGATTTTGTCAGCAAGTCCGATCTTGTCTGCAAATGTTCCTGCTGCATTCTTGGCGTCAGTGAGCGGCTGGGGAGGGTTTTTCCCGTCGCTTTCCATACTTCCCGATCGGTCAAATACGAGCATGGTATCGGTAGGCGCGGTACAGCTTCCTATGGCGGGACGTGAAATGAGCGGCGCAGGCCAACTGAAAAAAATATTTTTTTCCTCTCCCTTCCCGATCGCGTCAAGTGTGGTTTCTGAAGCGGCGATAGCGTTTTTACTACTGTCGTACACGATTGCGGAAATGTTCACGTTTGAAAGCGTGTCGATCGAATCATTCACGATCGTTGCTTGCAGGTGCGGGGAGCCATACGGGTCGGTAAGCGAGCGTGATTTTACCGAGAGTGTTTGTTGCGTTGGCGTTCCTTTCACCCACTGCGGATCTTTTTCAAATTCAAAAAACACACGCGTGGGTATCGCATTTCCAACTTTAATATTTGGTTCATACACAACAAATTGTTCTCCCGGATTCACAAAGATACTTCCTTTCTGGCTTGCAAGGAGACTGCTACTATTGTCATACAGTTCAAATTTGTATCCGATACGTTCAAGCCCCGCGCTAAAGTTTCTATTTTCAATATATGCGGCAAGATCATAGATTCCATCGTTCACCTTAAAGAAGCGGCTCCAGTCCACAAGGAGCGGCGCCACGCGAAAACTGCACACTGCCTTGCATGACCCGCCGCAATCAACCCCTTCTTCATCCTGATTTCTTTCACTGTCAAAACAAGACGCCTCGTGGTAAATAAATGAGCGATAGATCGGATACGCGGAAACGACAATAATCGTCCCCACGACGAGGAAAAGATACGCGAGCTGGCGTTTTGAAGCCCATGTCAACATAAATATATTGATTACAGTATATCAAAAATTGCCATTCATAAAAATCATATACGTAAATGAACTAATAATTACCAATGCGAGAATCGCTATTGCGTAAGGATGTTTGGTCAGGCTAGTGTCCTTATATCCTCCGGATGTCTGCTGGAAACCCCAGAGTGGTCTCCGTAAGAATTTAAATTTTGAATGGAAAGTTGCTATACATCCAAAAGCAATAATGGCACCAAAATATACGCTCACCAAAATCTCACCACCAGTCATGCCACTAAAAGTTTGCGGCTTAATGCCTTTTAAATACAAAAAAACAGGGACAATAAAAATTAATACAGTGAGGTATAGAAATAAATTCTTTTTATCTATATTCATATTTATTACATACCTTTATTTCGTGAAGGCTATTTTCAAATTATCATAAGCCCCCTGTCGAGAAAGTTTTTGCAATCATTTGGGCAATAGCATCGGCATCTATTAATTCATTTGATCTACTAGACTGCTGACTACCAACTAACGCAGGTTCTATTTTAATAATCTTGCCCCGTAAATCCAAAAGGTGTATGTATGTAGGAGTATTTTCTTCACCGATAAATTTTTTACCCAAAAAACCGGATGATGAAAAATCTGTTACCGACTTAAATGCCGTTGGGTTCTGCGCTGCAAGCATTTCTAAGAACGAATCCATGGGCATATCCAATACATCAACATGTATGATGGACAAATTTTTCTGGAAAAGACTGCCGAATATGTATGGCGGTTTGTAAGGTTTCAAATTTGAGCCAACTTCCCCACTAAAGCTCCAGTCGGGTGGATATTTAAAAGAAAAATCAAATTGGGTATTTGAGTACGTTTTCCAATCAGCGGTTTGAGAATTTATAGTCTTCGTCGTTGTGACTACAGATTGATTTGCTTGATTATTTTGCACATACACATATGCTCCGCCACCAATCAACATGGCAACAATGAGAGCAGGAAATAATAGGACGACAAATTTTCTTTGTGGGTTTCCCATATCACAAAGTATAACACGAAAACCCCCGCGGGGAATATTCCACGCGGGGGTTTTCTTTAACAACATAATTAGTTAGAGCGCAAAATGTTGGCGATTACCTACTTTCCCCACAAGGAGTATCATTGGTACTACGATGCTTAACTTCTGTGTTCGGAATGAGAACAGGTGTACCCACCGCGTCGAATCACCAACATTCTGCGCTCTAATCTAAAGTAAAAAAATATTTGTTCACGTATTGTGATTTTCAAATTTCCTAATAGGAAACGATGGACGAATTAGTACTTCTCGGCTAAGTGCATTACTGCACGTACACCTAAAGCCTATCAACCTAGTCATCTCCTAGGGGTCTCATAACGATTCCTGATCTTGGAGTTGGCTTCCCTCTTAGATGCTTTCAGAGGTTATCCATTCCCGACTTAGCTACTCGGCAATGCTCCTGGCGGAACAGCCGACACACCAGAGGTCAGTTCACTTCGGTCCTCTCGTCGCGTATTCCCCTATTTCTAGGAGCGCAGACTATACCTTCTTCCGACTTGTTGTATAACAAGCGGGAAGGCTGCATATTACCCATGTGAGCTGTCGTTCTCGAAGGAACGATTCCTCAACACATGAGTCTACATATCTTTCAACGTAAGTCGTTACGGGGCTATACAAAATCAAAATTGAAAAATCAAAGTGCAAAATGACATTGTAAAAGTTAAAATGTTAGAGGTTTTTTCTCTTTTATTTTTCATTTTTAACTGTCATTTTTAGTTTTGATATTTACATTTTACATTTTGTAAGCTTCCCACGGTATTACCTTAAAGAGGATCTGGTCCTCCAGCAAATTGTATCACGCGGACCGCGCATGTACAATTCTAAACCAAAATCATATGAAGGCTTCACCGTTATGAGCAGCATTTTCAATCATGATTACTCATGAAAGTAGCAATTACTTACTAGAAGCAAATCTCCTCAAGAATCAACGCCTGCAGTAGATAGGAGACCAACCTGTCTCACGACGGTTTGAACCCAGCTCACGTACCTTTTTAATTGGCGAACAGCCAAACCCTTGGGACCTCTATTTGTTATCTCGCGTTCCCGCGAGTATCAGACTATTCCATCACCGTAGATGTATCTGTCACCAGATACTCTTTAGGTGCAAGCCGTGTTATACCGCGCCGTAGCGCGCATATCTCATATTACAACCAAAATTGTAACAATCAGTCGTTAGAGGAGATGAGTGTTTAGATCATTGTCGCAAAGTTTTTACGCCGATTTTTGGATCGAACGTTAAACTTCGACAATGCATCCGCTAATTGAGCATTTTTTATTAAATCTTGTTTAGTAACAACCGCTCTTTTTAGAATCCTAAGAGCAATTACTATCTGTTTTTTCTTGAGCCGTGTATATGGCTCAATATATTCAAGAATTTGAATGACGTGTTTTTTATCCCTAATGATCCAGTCGTGAGTTGCATAATCAACACTCGGTTTATTGTTGCGACTTACACGACCGATTTTAAATTCTTGAGCAAGACTTTTTAGCAATTCGCTTTCTTTCTGCGTTATTTTAACTTCAACACGTACTCGAAAACCGAATTTTTTCTCGTGGTGACGCTCGATGGTTGCCATAATGCACCCATCACCGTCAATAAGACCCGCAAGATATGCCCGCTTAACTTCAACACCCACCTTTCCTACGGCACTAGCCTTCATGCACATGATTATATCATGCCTGGGACCTGCGAAACACAGGTCACATGAATGGGCCTCTACCGTATTGAGCTTGTTTAATTACCCCGCCATTTCTAGCGGGGAGAGAAGGTATGTTTTCTCCAGCCCCAGGATAAGATGAGCCGACCACAATATTACATACATTCACCCAAATTGGATGTGTAAACCCACTATTACTAGTGGCGTAGACTATACCTTTATTTTAGATTTGTTCTAAAATACCAGCGTCTTATAGCAATTTTTATTGCTATCTTCATTTCGCATTTGCGAAAATCCAGTCGTTACGGGGTTATAAAAGTCCTATCTTATATCTCATTTTTTTTGTGATATAAGGACAAATTAGGTCTGCAAGTTTTTGAGTTTCTGTTTTATTACAATATATTCTATACCCCCTGTCTCTATCTTTATGATAAAGCATGGTTATATTGAATTTATTTTTTATAATAAAGCAAATTTTTTCAATTTCTTGCAAAGTAAAGGAATAAGTACTTATGTCGATTTTCCCTTGATGGTACGATCCATCGTCCATGACCCAAACGGCCATGACAAATGGATTGATAGTGTCAATGAGTGAATCGGGAACAATTTTTCTTCCACAACGATAAGAATCTGTTGTGTAAAATTGATTATATATTTCCGTAAGAACAGGGTGGCGCAGTGTTCTAAACCACCATGATTTTTCATATCGTATTCCTTCTTTTGTGGTACGATAGCTAATTCGTGGAGGAGTTGTTACGAAATTTTTTAAGATTTCGTATTTCCAAAACACATACTCTTTTTGTTCCAGACAATGATCAATTTTAACGTTGGCATTTTTTGCACCTCTGCCAACTCGCATTGTTGCATCTCCCAGCATCGATCCAATAATAAAGGACTGTTGCAGAGGAGTAAGCTGCATTCTATTTTTAATAGAATGCATTTTTTTATTCCAATATTTACTTTCTAAACTTCCCACGGTGTTGACCATGTATAACGTGAATTATAACATGGCTTTCTCCGTTATGAGCTGATTTAGTACGCGTGATTTTCCTCACACGCACGAGAGGATTGTTCGTATCCTCTCTCCTCGACATTCGGTGTTTATCGAGGTGCCGAACTTCGCCGTCGATATGAACTCTTGGGCGGAACTAGCCTGTTATCCCCAGAGTAGCTTTTATCCGTTAATCTCCGGCCGCATCTAATGCGGACCGTCGGTTCACTATGTTCTGCTTTCGCACCTGCTCGGTATGTACACCTCACAGTCAAGCTCCCTTGTGCCATTACACTATCGGCACGGTTTCCATTCGCGCCTAGGGAACCTTAATAAACTCCTCCGATACTTTTTAGGAGGATAGCGCCCCACCAAAACTACCCACCAGATACTGTCTCCGCCCCGTTTTGCGGGGCAGGTTAGAATATGCCTTTCAAAAGGACGGTATTGCACTGACGACTCCATTGCAACCAAGATCACAACTTCAAAGTCTCCCGCCTATTCTACGCAGCTAAAAAACATACTCAATACCAAGTTATAGTAAAGCTTCTGGGGTCTTTTCGTCTAACTGCAGGTAACCGGCATCTTCACCGGTATTGTATTTTCACCGAGCTATTTCCCGAGACAGTTCCCCAGTCATTACGCCATTCGTGCACGTCTGAACTTACCAGACAAGGAATTTCGCTAGGGTCTCCTTCCATAAGTCGCCTTATGGCCCGAACTCTATCTTCTCTGTGTGTACGCAGAGTCCGACGTTTGGTTTCTGAGGATTCTGATAACCTTTGATCTGCTTTTTCTATGGTTCATCTTTTCAGTCATTTGAGCGATTCTTATAGCTCCATTTCTTGTTAGATGATTCCCCTTGCTTATTTCATCAAGACACTTAGCAAATATTTCAAAATTTTTCTTTTTTGAAGTCCTTAATTCGTATTTCTTGAAAAAAGGTATGATAATATCTACTAGATCTTCTCGCTTGCGAACAGTATACCTATAAAGATGTTCTTTGTGGTTATCATATCTTTTATTAAGATATATATTACCAATACCGAAAAAATCTTTTATTTTTTCTAAACTCTTTAAGCTACTTTTGCCTTGTGTTACAGCAAATTCATAGAATATTTGAAATCCAGTTTTGTATCCTTTGCGAATACGATCTTTTTCTTTTCTGTCGGATTGCCTGACAAAATTTATAGAAAAACACCCTTCGCCATCTACAAAACCAAGAATCCATCCTGTTGTTATCAGTCTTTCCTGCTGATTTTCTGCACGAGATACATTTTTACTCATGATAATTTTAGACAAGTGTTCAATCACACTTGTCGTAAGTATATCATGAGTAGCACTCGATTCTACAGCATTTTATGCACAGATTTCCCAGCATATAGTCGAATTTTTGGACATTCACTTTCGTGAATAGGCAGCATTTTTATGCGTAATTTATGTTTACCTTTATAACAGTCCTAGTCCTTCACCACACTTGACAAAATATGAAAAATGTGGTGAACCTTAGGACCGTTATAGTTACGGCCGACATTCACCAGGGCTTATATCAGCCAGCATGTACAGCGCACAAGTTACAAAGTTCATAAAGTTCATAAAGTTCATAAAGAAGAAATGTTGCTGCACTCCACTTTACAAACCTTATAAACTTTCTACTTTACAAACTGTGTGCTGC
>Ga0209542_10009750_pt1 | contig 17528 bp, 18 predicted proteins | sample RifCSPhighO2_01_FD_184028 | JGI IMG/M metagenome (GOLD analysis project Ga0209542, IMG submission 184028) | Soil microbial communities from Rifle, Colorado - Rifle CSP2_plank highO2_0.1 (SPAdes) (version 2) | ecosystem: Environmental > Terrestrial > Deep subsurface > Rock core/Sediment ...
TGAGGCGAGCATTGAGCGATTGTAGAAGAGTACCAAGGGGTCAATCAGGAGCGGGATACCGTAATACCCTGCGCCTAAGGGCGCCGTGAAGAGCGTGCTGGAGTCTGCGAAGGTGTCGGTGAAGGTGCGTATCGAGAGGGTGGCAAGGGGGATGGTCTCGATAAAGGGAGCAAGTGAGAGCAGGCTCTCCCCGGAGGCGAGGATGAAGTCGGGTGATTTCCCGGTGGCGATAGCGGAGGCGAGCTCGGCGGCAAGCGTTACCTCGGGCATCTCGACATAGGTCACACCCTTGAGTGTGCTCTCGTTCTTCACGCTCTCAAGGAGGCCGACCTGGAACGCCTCTTTGGGCAGGGTCCCCCAGATGGTGACCGTGCCCACCGCACCCGCACCACCCGTGTTGGTGTAGGTAGCGAAGACGAAGAGGCCAATGAGGCCTACCACCACAAAGCCGCCCATCAACACTCCTTGAAAGACGGATATCTTCATGGCGCTAAGAATACCAGGCCGTAGTGGTGGGGGCCGCCGCGGAATGCCTGCTCCTTATGAAAGCCCGCCCCGATGAAGAGCTCCTCGGCCGCGTGCTCGGTGACCACATGCTCGGGGGCAGGGCCCACGCCCCCGTAGGAGCCGGCCCAGTCTACGACCAGGAGCTTGCCAAAACCGGGCTTCAAGATGCGTTTAACCTCGGCTACGAGTCCTTCTCTATCGGCAATCTGGAAGAGCGCGTTGGCAAGAATGACAGCGTCGAGCGCTCCGCTCTGTAGCTTGGTGCCACCTAGCTGCTCGATGTCTCCCCACACATAGCTCACCACGCCGTGGCCGTGAGGGGGCATATTGAGCGAGGCGTGCTTCAAAACATTTTCTTGAACATCAATAGCGTAGACCCTGCCGTCGCGGCCCACCACCGCGGCAGCGGCCCTCGCGTAGTGCCCCGTGCCCGCCCCGAGGTCGGCCACCTTCATCCCGCTACGGAGCTTCAGGTGCATAATGTTCTCCCGTGGCTCGCTGAAATGAGCGCTCATAGGTAAAAAATAGCATGAGGCAGTCCCTCTCAGGGGCCTAATCAACACCTAGGGCGCTTTCCACACCTACCCCACCCCCCTACCCTTGCGGGGTAAAATAGGGGTACAATAGGGGGAATCCATAAACATAAGAAATAACCCACATGGCCCGACAAGCGAACCCAGCATTAATGAAGCCTCTTAACCTCTCATCAGAGCTTGAGGAGGTTATAGGGCCAGGCCCCATGCCCCGCGGCCAGGTGGTCAAGAAGCTCTGGGAGTACATCAAGCAGCATGACCTCCAGAACCCGGCGAACAAGCGCAATATCCTCGCCGACGACAAGCTGAAGGCAATCTTTGGCGGTAAGGGTGAGGTGACGATGTTCGAGATGACCAAGCTCGTCTCGGCACACTTGAAGAGCTAGTGCTTCTGGGCTGAATACACGCGAATCGGGCCGCTCCCAAGGGAGCGGCCCGCGCGTTTGCATCGATCGGGCCGGTCGACCGTCTATTTTTGTGGATGCTTGGGCAGGAGGCCGAAATGCTCGCGGATGGCTTTATCGTTCTCTATCTTCTCCACAATCGCATAGAGCACGTCCTTTCCTATCCGCAGTTCTGCCTTGAGGAGTGCGACGAACTCCTCGCAGTCGTGCGGATACACCCATACGCTGTCTTGCAACCGCACGAAGCCGACGTCGATCATTACTCGACGCAAGCTCCGCCTGATACCCCGCCGACGTTCCGGGATGTCAAACACGACCATCCGCCAGCGCTTATCCCAACGACGTTTGAGCCCCGTAAGCCTTAACCTCTCCTGTTCGAATGCGAGCCTTCGCTTCCCTGCTTGGGTTATGCGTATGTACACCTTGCCGTCCCTCCTTACCCATTTCGCGAGCCTCTGTTTGACAAGCCGACCAGCCACCGTTCTCGTGTAATAGCCAAACTTGCTCCGATTCTTCGGCTTAATTCCGAGTGTCGGAATGAGCTTAAGTGGGACTGCCCCAATTGCCACCATCCCACCCACGAGCAGGGCGGTAAGGAACGCCTGCTGTATCTGCCCACGTCGGCGCACTTCGCGCGCCTCCCTCTCCAACGTTCCCATACGCACATTCTACCGCACCCGTATCAACTAACTTGTCCGGTCGACCACTTTAGCGGACATCTGAAAGTAGGGTGTTTTTGCTGCCTCCGGACTCCTTGAAAATCAAGGCGCTACCAGGCGAGTAGCTGGAACAACTTTATGACGTAGAGATCATCTGGGTCTACAGACTCCCACCACCCCGTCAGATCGCCCGTGAGGCTGTGTGCAAACCATATTCCTAACACCACAAATAGAGCTGCAACTGCAGCGAAGCCCCACGTTATTGGATCATTGGCATTACGAACAATGATGTAGATAGTGAGGACACTCACTACGAACATGACCAGTTCTAATCCAATGACGTGAAGTTTGCGGGCCATACTAACTAAAGGGCGACCATGGAGGCGATGGAGTCCCCCTCGCGCATTTTCATGATGCGGACGCCCTGGGTCGCGCGGGAGAGCGATGGTATCTCCGCAACGCTGGTGCGGATGACCTGCCCTTTCTTTGAGACGACCACGAGCTCAAGCTCGGCCAGGTCACCCACGACCACCTTGGCGCCGATGACCTCGCCGGTCTTCGCGGTGACCTCCGCCGTCTTCACCCCCGAGCCACCCCGGCCCTGTATCTTGTACTCCGTAATGCTCGTGTGCTTGCCGTAGCCCTTACTCATTACCACCAAGAGCGACGCGCTCTCCTCCTCGGCCTCGGGGACGACCTCGGCGCTGACTACCCTATCGCCCTTCTTCACGCTCATGCCGCGCACCCCGCCGGCGGTGCGACCCATCGAGCGGGCGTCCTCTACCGCGAAGCGGACGGACTGCCCCCTGGCAGAGACGAGAGAGACACTGTCGCCCTCGGCGGCCAAGTTTGCTGAGACTAGGGCGTCCTCGCCCTTCAAGTTGATGGCGATGATGCCCGAGCGGCGCACGTCGGCAAAGCTCTTGGCTGCCACGCGCTTCACCACCCCCTCGCTCGTCACAAACACGATAGAGGTGGCCTCCGCTGCCGCACCTTTGGGTACGGGGAGAATCGACGTAACGTTCTCGGTCCCCGCAAGCTGGAGGAAGTTCATAATGCTCTTGCCCTTGGTCGCGCGCTTCCCCTCCGGTATCTCGTACATCTTGAGCTGGTAGGCCTTGCCCGCGTCAGTGAAGAAGAGGAGGTCGGCGTGAGCGGAGGCCACCAAGAAGTGCGTCACCACGTCCTCCTCCTTAGTGGTGATATCTACTACGCCCACACCACCGCGCTTCTGCCGTTTGTATTCGGTTGGGTTGGTGCGCTTGATGTAGCCGCCCTGGGTCAAGACGAGCACGGAGTCCTCATCGGGCACCATGTCCTCTACCGAGATGTTCTGCACCCCGCCCCGCACTATCTTGGTGCGGCGGTCATCGCCGTATCGCTCGGCTGCCTCCGCAAGCTCACCCTTCACCACCGCAAGGATGTTCGCCGCTGAAGAGAGTATCTTCTTCAAACGCTTGATGAGCTCCTGAACCTCTGTGAGCTCGTCCTCAATCTTCTTGCGCTCAAGGCCCGCGAGCGTCGCGAGTCGCATCGCAAGGATGGCGGCTGTCTGCCGCTCGGAGAAGCCAAATTTCTTTTGGAGCGCGGCATCTGCCGTGGACACGTCCGCAGACTTCTTGATGATGGCAATGACCTCGTCAATGTGGTCGAGCGCCTTCGAGAGCCCGAGGAGGATGTGCTCGCGCTCCTGCGCCTTTCGCAAGTCAAACTCGGTCCGGCGCTTCACCACCTGTCGCCGGTGCTCAATAAAGCTCGTGAGGATAGAAGAGAGCGAGAGCATCTCTGGAACGCCGTCTACCAAGGCGAGCATGTTATAGTGGAAAGTGCTCTCGAGCTCAGTATGCTTGTAAAGAGCGTTCAAGACCGCCTGCGGGTGGGCTGTGCCCTTAAGCTCCACCACAATGCGGATATCGGTGGTGGACTCGTCGCGCAGGTCGCGGATACCCTCAAGCTTCTTCTCCTGCACAAGTTCGGCCATGCGAGCAATGAGGTCGCTCTTGTTTACCCGGTACGGGATGGAGGTAATCACGATGCGGGTGTCCTTCGAGCCCCCGTCCACAATCTCAGCCTCTCCGCGCACGACCACGGGCCCCTTGCCCGAGCTGTAGACGTGCTTGATGTCGGCGGCGCCGAACGCGACCCCGCCGAGCGGGAAGTCGGGGCCCTTCACAAAGGCCAGGAGGTCGTCGGTGGTCGCCCCCGGGTTGTCTATCAAATGAATGGCGGCGGCGACCACCTCACGTAGGTTGTGTGGCGGGATGTTGGTCGCCATGCCGACCGCGATGCCAAGTGTCCCGTTTAAGAGAAGGTTGGGGAGCGCTGCCGGCAAAACGCGCGGCTCCTGCCGCGTGGCGTCGTAGTTGTCCACCCACTCCACCGTCTCTTTGTCGAGGTCGGTGAGGAGGGCCTCGGCGACCCGGCTCATCTTAGCCTCGGTGTAGCGCATCGCGGCAGGCGGGTCCCCGTCCACGGAGCCGAAGTTGCCCTGCCCAAGGACGAGCGGGTAGCGAGTAGCGAAGTCTTGGGCGAGCTTGGCCATCGCTTCATAGAGAGCGGAGTCGCCGTGCGGGTGGTACTTAGCCATCGTCTCGCCTACAACCGCCGCAGATTTGCGGAAACGCGCCGATGGGGAAAGTCCTAACTCACGCATTGCGTAGAGGATGCGGCGATGCACCGGCTTCAAGCCATCACGCACGTCAGGCAGGGCCCGCGCCGTGATGACACTCATCGCGTAGTCGAGATAGCTCGTGCGCATCTCGGCGACAATGGGTTGCTCAATAATGTTCCCAGCAGCCGGCGTTGCGTCCGTACTCAGCTTCTCCTTAGCCATAGCACTTAAAACGGGATGATGGTGGGCCCAGGCGGGGGCGGTGTCTTGGTCGGCATGCCCGTGCCGCTCGGCACGACCTCAACATGCGCGGGAGCGCGTTTGGTAGAGGCGGCCGCTGCGGCCGCGACTCCGTCGACCGCCGCAGTGTCTTGGCTCGCGGAGGACTCCTCGGGGAGAACTGCGCCCGTCACCTCGGCGAAGTTGCTACCCTTCAAGGCGAAGGTGCCGGTAGCAAGCGAGGCTCCGAGCCAGACGATACCAATGAGGGCCGTGAGTGCGCCAGCGGTACCAAGCGCGAAGCGCCTCCGGACATGGTGGGGCTGCTCCCTCACTCGATCAAGATGTTCTCCGACGGTGCGCATACAGTTATGGTGTTACCACTAGTATACTCCCTTCCCGACCCGCCAGGTCGCGCCGCTTGAGGGTAAGCTTGTCCACCTTCTCGCTGCCATTGCCCGCCTCTTTCAGAAAGGTCTCGAGCGCCTTCTCCTTACCCATTCCACTCCAGTGCATGGGGACAATAATTTTCGGCTCAAGCGACACGGCGAGCTCGTGCGCGGCGGCCGCGTCGAGCACGCCGCCCCCTCCTACAGGCACGAAGAGCACGTCCACCTCGTCAATGGCTTCGCGAGCCTCCGGTGGCAGCTCTGCGGAGGAGAGCGCGCCAAGGTGCACCAGTGTCATGTCCTCAAGTTGCACAATATACGCCGTATTGAGAAAGGAGGGCTTGCCCTCCGTAGCTTTAGCGGAGGAGGGGTAGCGACTCTCGGAGAGGAAGCCGCGAATCGTGACCCCCGCACGCTCGTATTCGCCGGGGCCCGTGATGGCGAAGGGTACTTTGTCACCGTAGGTAACCTCCTCAACCCCGTTCATGTCCGGGTGATTGCGCGAGACGAGCGCGATGTCTGCGCCGAAGCGTACCGAGGGCAGGGTGGCTCCCTTAGATATGGGGTCGAAGGCAAGCGTGAGGTCACCGAGGGTGACCTTGAAGCACTGCCCGCCGTGATGGGTGATGACCATAAATGTGCCTGTATTTTACCATTCTTGGGGCGAAGATGCTAGGATGTAGGACACTATTCCCCCGTCCTGCGCCGCCTTCCCTTTTTATGGAGAGATGTGCTACAGTACCTCCGTAAGCGTGCGGAGAAGTACTGCCCGGCTAACCCGATTGAAGGTCTGACCTTCAATCGTACCGGCAAGAAAATCCGACACTGCGTTTTTAAGTATGGCTGAACCAAACTTCGCCGAGGCTACGCTTGGCAAGGAAGCAATCGTCGTGGCGGAGAAGGTGCGAGCCTCTCCCCCGGCGACCATACACGTACCCTCCGACCACCCGATGGCCGGGCTTATTGAGTCCATCCCCACCCCGCCTTCCTCCGGCGACCTGATAGAGGGCGCCATCATCGCGATTGAGCGCGGCAAGGTCTACGTTGACCTCCCACCCTTTGGTACCGGTATCATCTACGGCCGCGAATATTTGAACGCGGCTGATGTGCTCCGCAAGGCGAACGTAGGCGACCTCATCAGCGCGAAGGTCGTGGACTCCGAGGGCGTTGATGGCTACATCGAGCTCTCCCTGAAGGAGGCCCGCCAAGCCGCTATCTGGGGCGAGGCTGAGCAGGCCATCGCTGGGCAGACGGTTTACGCCATTGCCCCTGAAGAGGCGAACAAGGGCGGGCTCATCCTCTCCTGGCAGGGTATCCAAGGGTTCCTCCCTGCCTCCCAGCTTGCGAAGGAGCACTATCCGCGCGTACCCGAGGGCGATAAGGACAAGATTCTCTCCGAGCTCGGCAAACTCGTGGGTATCCCGCTCTCGGTGCGTATCATCACGGCTGATGCGAAGGAAGGTAAGCTTATATTCTCCGAGCGGGCAGGAGACGAGGCCGAAGAGAAGGCCTCGCTCATTGATAAGTACCGTGTGGGTGACGAAGTGCTCGGAGAGGTCACTGGCATCGTTGACTTCGGTGTCTTCGTCAAGCTTGAGGCCGGGCTCGAGGGCCTGGTGCATATCAGCGAGCTCGACTGGGGACTCGTCGAGGACCCTCACGCGCTTGTCACGGTGGGCGAGAGTGTGCGAGTCAAGGTCATTGATATCAAGGACGGCAAAGTCTCGCTCTCTATCAAGGCACTCAAGGAGAACCCGTGGCACGCCGCGGCTGCCCGCTACAAGAAAGACATGGAGGTGCCTGGTGTCATCATCAAGTACAACAAGCACGGCGCCCTCGCCTCTATCGAGGAGGGTGTGGCGGGGCTGGTGCACGTCTCGGAGTTTGAGTCGCCTGCGGCGCTGCGCGAGACGCTTGAGCTCGGCTCGACCTACCCCTTCACCATTACCCTCTTCGAGCCAGAGGCGCAGCGCATGACGCTCTCGTTTGCGGGCAAGAAGAAATAGGTGGTGCGACAATAGAGGAAGCCCCCGTTGGGGGCTTCCATCAAAGGCTAGTGAGCGGTACGGAAGGTCGCGTTCTTGATGAAGAGCGTCCTTTCCTCGACGCAGCTGAAGGCGTGCTCCATCCCTGGTGCAAGAAAGATCTTCGCACCCGGCTCGTAGCGACTCGTTGTGCCGTCGCGATAAAACATGCCGATGCCATCAAGCACCAGTATTTCGACCGGGTACGAGTGCGCTCCCGGCTTGAAACACCACCCCGCCTCGAGATGCACAAGGATGGCGAGAGAGCGTTCGCATTCCGCAAGAACGCGATACGGCACTTTGTAGTTGTTATCGAGCACGATGTCTGTGAATCTCACTGACGTGAGATCAAGGCCCCGTACGAACGAAAGTAGGTCGGCCATGGCCACCCCTCCCTATGATTATCTGATGCGTTTATAGCATATCTGAGGAGAATCTCAACCGGACGAGCTTTTATCTGGTGTTGGCGAACATCGTCGCTGCTCCGGCTCCTTCGGAAGCGAAGATTGCGGCGGACTGCGCAGCCTTCTTGAGAGACTTCTTAAACAAGGTTTCTTCCGCAGGCTTCCACCTACCGAGCACATGTTTGATCACTTTCTCCTCGCCAGAGACTTTTTTTGCTTGATTCTTCTTCCCCGCCGCCGAGATGCCGATGCGTACACGGGTGAAGTCCTTGGTCTTTATCGCCCGCATCACGCTCTCGACGCCCTTGTGGCCGCCTGAGCCGCGCCCCACGGATATTTTGATAGTCCCAAGTGGCAAGTCGAGGTCGTCGTGGACGACGACGAGGTTCGAGGCGGCCTTCGGACTCTTCACGAAGGCGCTTACCGCCTTGCCGGAGGCATTCATCATCGTTTCTGGCAGCACGAGCGTCGCACCCTCCCCCTCAAGCGTGCCCTTGGCGACGAGCGCAAACGCCTTTTTGTTCGGAGTGAACACATCAAAGCCACCCCGCTTTGCAAGAAGCTCGACTGCCGTCCTGCCGGCATTGTGCCGGGTCTTTTCATACTCCTTGCCCGGGTTCCCGAGCCCCACGATCACCAATGCCATGCATGCATCCTAACAGAAAAGCTTGCTCAGCACTAAAATCATTTAGTGCCGGGCTTGCATGCGCCGAGCGTGCGCGTACAATGCGTGAGCATGAACGAAACCGGTAAGGGTCTCGTGAAGGACCTTCTTGTCCTCGCACTCCTTATCGTCATAGTCGTTATCCCTATTCGCGTGTTTATTGTCTCGCCGTTTGTCGTTGACGGTGACTCGATGCATCCGACCTTCGCCAACCTCGACTACCTCATCGTTGACGAAATTATCTATACGTTCCAGAAGCCTCGGCGCGGAGACGTGATTGTCTTTCGGTACCCCAAGAACCCCTCCATCTTCTACATCAAACGCGTCATTGGGCTTCCGGGCGAGACGGTCTCGATTAACCGCGGCACTATTGCCCTCACCACGAATACCGGGGCCTCTATTACCCTCTCCGAGCCCTATGTGGTCAACGAGGACGCAACCTACACCAAGAATGTGACACTCTCCACGGGGCAATACTTTGTCCTCGGCGACAATCGCCCCAACAGCTCAGACAGTCGCGTGTGGGGCCCGTTGCCGGCCAAGGACATTATCGGTCGCGTTGATGCGCGCCTCTTACCCGTATCTCACGCGGCGTTCTTCCCCGGCACGCCACCTCGTCCGTACGAGACCAAGGCGGGTTCTGCCGCGGACGAGCTGGACCTCACCTCGAGCTCGGCAAGCTCAACGCCTCCCAGCTCATGACGCGCACCGCCATTCCCGGGGACGAGCTCTTTAAGAAGACCTGTGCGATTGGCCAGTATTATGGATTCGTACCCTTCGCGGTACTCGCCGCCGAAGCACGCAGTGCCCCTCGCGTAGCGCTCGAGACGAAACCGCGACCCCCCTCGCCACCTACGCTTATCCCAGGTGACGCAGTGGCGGCGTCATTCGCAGGCTTTCTCTCTCAGTGCCGTAAAGCGAGGTTGGTCGGCGGCGAAGGCGTACGCGAGCCGCTCTTTACCTGGCACAGCAATCTCGCTGCGGGCCGAGTGGCTCCCAAACGCGTCGCCGTCCAGTTCCATGCCATCGGGACCGAGCGAGCGCTCGCTGAGGCGGTCGTGATACGCGCCCTTGCCGCACTCGTCGCCGACCTCTTCCACGCCACGCCGGTCATACGCATTAATTCAATGGGCGATCGTGAGACGCGCGCGCGCTACGTACGCGAGCTCAGCATCTTCTTCAAGCGTCGCGCCTCTGTGCTGCCGGAGGAGTGTGTCACCATCGCGGCTACTGACGCATTTGCCGCGGCCGAGCTCGCTATCTTGCGTCAATGTGCCGATATCCTCCCCCTCTCGACTGAATACCTCTCCGACGCCTCAAGGAGGCGCTTCGAGGAGCTCCTCGAACACCTTGAGGCCACAGGCACGTCCTACGAGCTCGCGCGCGACCTGATGAGCAATGGGGCGCACTGGAACGATGCCTGCTTCGAGATACTGGTGGACGGGCGTCGGGTCGCCTGGGGTTCTCGCTACCATGAGCTCGCCAAACAGGTGGTTGGACAGTCCACCCCCGCCATGGGTGCCGTGCTTGAGGCGCAGACGAGCGGGCCGGTCACGCCACTTGCCTCACCCGCCTCTACGCGGATGCGCTTCGCCTTCGTACATATCGGCGACGAGGCGAAGCGTCTCTCACTCCAGATGGCCGAAGAATTCCGCCGGGCACACCTCTCACTCACGCAAGACATCGGTGTGGAGTCCCTTATAGATCAGATGCGACATGCAGAGAGACGTAACCCGGCCTACTTGCTTGTCATGGGACGCAAGGAGGCGCTTGAGCACACCGTCATCATGCGTAACCAGCAGACCCAAGAAGAAACCATCCTCCCGCTTCTTGGCCTCACCGAGCGCCTGAAGGCCGTTGTCTAGTCGCATGTTTCATTTGCGTTTCAGGCGCGAGGTGTGGTAGAGTGCTGCGTCATGGTAGCTGCTACGAGAGTTGAGGTCCGGCGCGGGAAGAACGAGAGTTCTTCCGCGCTCATTCGCCGTTTCTCCCGCCGAGCCCAGGGGCTGGGGCTCGTCCGCGCGATGCGCGACCGTCGCTACTTCAAGCGCTACAAGTCTAAGAACGTCGAGCACAAGCGCGCGCTTGTCACCAAGGTCAAGCGCGAGCGCTACAACGAGCTCGTCAAGCTCGGCAAGATAGACCCGGCCGCTCGCCGGGAGAGGGGGCGCAGGCGTTAGCTCCGCCGATGGCGGCCCTAGCTATCAAGAACTTCACGCGGCGCCAGGCGCCGCGGCAACCCTTTGCACGCGCCCTACGCGCCGTCTTACCGGGCTGGGAGCTCTCGCTTGTCTTTGTCGGTGAGACGCGCGCGCGCGCGCTGAACAAGAGTCTGCGTCGCAAAGAGTACGTGCCCAACGTGCTCTCCTACCAAGTCGGCCCTCGATCGGGCGAGGTCGTTATCTGTCTCACGATACTCTCGCGTGAAGCGCCACGCTACGACCTAGAGCCTAGCGCCTATTGCCTGTATTTGTTTATCCACGGTTTGCTCCATTTGAAAGGAGACCGACATGGCGCTACGATGGAGAGACACGAACGAGCGCTCGTGGCGCGATTTGTTGCTGCGTCCGTTCCTCAACGTATTCCACCCATCCCCACCCATGGCAAGGCGCATCGCAACCGGCATCGACATCGGCACATACCAGGTCAAGCTGGTCGTCGTCGAAGAGGTCGTTGACTCTCGCACGAAGGTAGCGTCACGTCGGATACTGGGTACCGGGCTCGCCGAGAGCAAGGGGCTCCGCCAGGGCTACATCGTCAACACCGAGGAGGTCGCCGCGAGTATCCGCCAGGCCAAGGAGCAGGCAGAATCGGTAGCGCGCGTGGCGATTAAGAGCGGCTTTCTCGCCGTGGGCGGCATCTCGCTCGACGAGGCGCGGGCCTCCGGCGAGGCGATTATCAGCCGTGCCGACCAGGAGATTACCGCGCTTGACCTCGAAAAGGTAGAGAAGGGCGCGCGTGAGGCGGCCGCACCCGGCTTCGTGAACCGGCAGGTGCTCCACTCCATACCGCTCGGATATCGCATAGACGGCACGAAGGTGCTCGGCGACCCTATCGGGATGAAGGGCATCCAGCTCGAGGCAGACTACCTCTTCGTCACCTGCCTTTCTCAGCACGCGGAGATGCTCGCCGAGGCGGCCGAGGAGTCCGACATTGAGATTGTAGACAAGATGGCCTCGCCGCTTGCGGGCTCCTACGTCCTCCTCTCGGGCGAGCAGAAGATGAAGGGTTGCGTACTCGCGAACATCGGCTCCGAAACGGTCTCCATCGTTGTCTACGACGAGGGCATCCCGATATCGGTAAAGGTCTTCCCTATCGGCGCAAGCCACATCACCGACGACATCGCCCTCGGGCTTCGTATCTCGCTTGAGGAGGCCGAGCGCGTGAAGCTCGGCAAGCTCTCGGGCGCGATGTACCCAAGGAAGAAGATTGATGATGCGATTACGGGTCGCCTCTCGGCCATGTTCTCCTTGGTTGATAAGCATTTGAAGTCGCTGAATCGGCACGGCCCCTTCCCTGCGGGCATCATCATCAGCGGTGGGGGCGCGGGTATCGGGAATGTGAGCGAGATCGCGAAGGGCTCGATGAAGCTCCCCGCCCGTCTCGCCGAATTCCGTATTGGCCCCGACGCGAAGATTCGCGACGCGACCTGGGCGGTGGCCTACGGCCTGGCTATATGGGGGCTCACCGGCGAGACCACCGGGGGCCCCGGCCGCTCCGGCAGTGGCCCCATCGCCTCCATCACCAAATTCCTCGGACAGTTCTTGCCTTAATGTCAATATTTGCATAATCTCGGGAACTGCTATTATGGCCCGCACAGGCATGAGCAAGCGCGTTGAGCCCGAGATTGAGACGTTCGCCCGCATCCGCGTGGTTGGGGTGGGTGGCTCTGGTAAGAATGCGGTCAATCACATGATTAATACGAAGGTACGCGGTGTCGAGTTCATCGCAGTCAACTCCGACGCCCAGGACCTCCACCGCGCGCTCGCCAAGCGCAAGATCCACATTGGCCGTAACTTGACCCGTGGGCTCGGCACCGGGATGAACCCTGAGCTTGGCCGTCGCGCGGCCGAGGAGACGCGTCAGGAGCTCCAGGAGGCGCTCTCGGGCTCTGATATGGTCTTCATCACCGGCGGGATGGGTGGGGGCACCGGCACGGGTGCCGCGCCGATTGTGGCGAAGATTGCCAAGGAGATCGGCGCGCTCGTCATCGCGGTCGTGACCAAGCCATTCACCTTTGAGGGTGCGCAGCGCCGAGAGCTCGCGGAGCGTGGCCTCGCCGAGCTTAAGAAGGAGGTGGACGCCTTCATCGTCATCCCCAACGACAAGCTCCTTGCGATTGCCGACGCGAACATGAGTGCGAAGGCTGCCTTCGCACTTGCCGACGAGATTCTGCGCGAGGCGGTCGAGGGGGTCTCTGACATCATCACGACCCCAGGCGACATCAACACCGACTTCAACGACATCAAGGCCATCATGGAGGGGGCGGGTCCGGCACTTATGGGCATCGGGGTGGCCGAGGGCGAGAAGCGCGCGGCCGAGGCGGCGCAGAAGGCCGTCAATTCCCCACTCCTCGACATCTCCATCTCGGGGGCGAAGGGCATCCTCTTCGTCGTCGCGGGTGCCGACGACATGGGCATCATGGAGGTGCAGGAGGCCGCGAAGGTGATTAGTGAATCGGTAGATAAAAATGCGCGAATCATCTTTGGTATGATGAAGGACGAGAAGCTCAAGAAGGGCCAGATCCGCATCATCGTCATCGCGACCGGCTTCCCCGAGGGGGCGCTCCCCGCTGCGCTTGCCTCTGAGCGCTCACTCTTCAATCTACCCACCGAGGACCGCCAGGAGGAGCGCGGTCGCATCTACCACGAGATATTCCGCCGTGAGACGGAGTCCGAGCCCGCCCTACGCGCCAAAGAGGAGAAAAGGGAAGGGGCCGAGGCTCCCGTAGCATTCTCGCCCAAAGAGGAGCCGGTCGTCACGGCCCAGCCGCGGAGTGTTGACGGCATTGCCCCCGCCCCTGAAGACGACGAGGCCTGGGGCGCTATCCCTGCGTTCCTCCGCAGACATAAAAAATAACGGCCTGTTATACTGGCCGCATGTACGACCTCATCATCATTGGCGGCGGGCCCGCAGGCATCGCCGCCGCCGTCTACGCTGCCCGCAAGCGCCTCAAGAGCCTCCTTATCGCCGAGGAAGTCGGCGGGCAGTCAGTGGTTTCCGAGGGCATCGAGAACTGGATAGGCACACCCAAAATATCAGGGGTAGATATGGCTAAGGCCTTCTCGGTGCATCTAGCGACCGTCAAAGGCACCTTTGTTGAACTTGCGGTGGGCAAGCATGTCCGAACCCTTGATAAGACTGAAGAGGGATTCAAGGTCGGAGTAAAGGGCGGAGATGCGTTTGAGGCCCGCGCAGTCCTGATTGCAAGTGGCGCCAGCCGCAAGAAGCTCGAGGTGCCAGGAGCTGCCGAGTTTGAGAATAAAGGCGTCACCTACTGTGCCAGCTGCGACGGCCCGCTCTTCGCCGGCATGGATGTGGTGGTCGTGGGTGGCGGGAATGCCGGCTTCGAGACCGCGCTTCAGCTCTTGGCCTACGCCAAGAGCGTCACGCTCCTCCACCGGCACAAAGAGTTCAAGGCCGACCCGATCACCATAGAGAAGGCGCGTGCCCACGAGAATATGCGCATCCTCGCCGATACCGAGCCTACCGAGGTCCTCGGTGAGCAGTTCGTCTCCGGGTTGAAGTATCTCGACAAAAGCACGAACGAGATCAAAGAGGTCGCCGTCTCTGGCATATTCGTCGAGGCCGGAGTTATCCCGAACACAGCCTTTGCTGAAGAATTCCTCGAGATGGATGCCGTGAAGCGCATCAAGGTAGACCCGCGCAATCAGCGCGCCTCGGTCGAGGGCGTGTGGGCCGCAGGCGACTGTACGGACGAGCTCTATCACCAAAACAACATCGCCGCCGGCGATGGCGTCAAAGCCCTCGAAGACATCTATCTCTGGCTCAAAAAACGCTGATTAGACTTCTGCTAGTTCAACACCTGGAACCGAGCGCATCTTCTTATCTCGCGTAGCGAGCGGTATGTGGCGGATGATGGCAGTAGCGATAATAACCGCGTCCGGGACGCTAAGGTGATATGCCCGACGCAGAGCCCCAGCTGCACGTACAGTTTCAGCATCAATAGAGATGATGATATCATCCTCACCGCGCATGTAACCAATGAGGATATTGCTGTCGAGAATCATCGACGCGAGCGTTCCAGCGCTTTGAGACGCTTCTCCCACTCAGCTCGCATTTTGCGCAGTTCAACATGGGGATTGGGCTTCTTGCCGCGTAGGATACCCGCCGCCCTTATCCACGAATCAGGGATTTTTCCTCGGTGCGCGGAGATATTCGCTACAGTATGATGAGCTTTGGTTGCCATAGGATGATATTCTAGCATATCGACGCAGGGCATTAGTGAAGTGCGGAGTGTGCCCGAAATGTGGCACTCCACTCCTTTCAGACCGCGGCTTCTATGCTGACGGACCCCAGGATGGGCCCGAATACGAAGCCGCTACAGAGAAATGGTGGAAGGAACACGGACACCCGCTCGCGACCTAGCTACATCCGCCCCGTCGTAGGCGGAAAAGTTCTTTCACACGGTGAGTGCTGCACGGAGCGCTCCCGCACAACCGATGGCGAGCTGGTTCACCCCGGCTCGCCGTCCCTTCCGAGCATTCAAGCGATGGCTTGAGGATTCAGGAAGAGATTGTCAAACACCTGGTGTTTGACAGAGCTGCCATGGAGCATAGCTACGTAACAAAGAAGCGCTAGCCGAGTTGGCTCTTGGCGAGATTCTTCGCATAATCGAGAAAGAACGCCTGCCAATCCATCTCGGAGAGTGGCGTAACCATCGTCGGATAGTCCTTGAGCGTATCCGCCTTTGCGCACTGTGCCGCGAGCTGGAGTAGGTCAATGTGGTGATCGAACTTCGCTCGCGCCGCGCCGATAAGCTCCTCAAGCGTCCAGTCTGGCTTGGCTTTCAGAATGCAATAGAGATCAATAAAGTCGCGTGAGCGGGGCTTCTGATGAATTGTAAAGGCCTTATTGACGGCAATGTCGCGCAGGCTGTCTACAGAGAGCGCGTGGTACTTTGGCCCCTGCTCGATGCGGGAGAAGGGGTAGTAGGTGAACTCGGTCTTGATGTCGGGGCCCTCGACCATCTCAAGGAAGAAGAGATTGCGGTTGAAGCTTGTCTCGAAGATGACAGCACGGATGCCACAGGCCTTCGATATCTTCTTCAAGGTTGCGTCGACCGCGAGCGGCTCGACCTCCTCCTCGGAGAAGAAGTCGAGATCCTCGGAAAGCCGGTGGTGGAGGTGGAACTCCGCCAGCGCCGTCCCGCCCGAGAGATAGAACGCGCTCGTGATGGCCGACTCGCCTGCAAAGGCGTCAAGGACACGGCGCTGCCCCAGCGAGAGAATGGTGGGCATTATGCGAGTGCGAGCGCGAGTGCCTTGCGCTTCCACGGATCGATATCGAGGACGTTGAAGCGGGCACGAAGCTCTGCTTCCGGGATGAGCGGCTCACCGATGCCATAGTTGATGCGCTGCTCGAGCTTCCAACAGGCGTAGGCCTCCGGGTCCTCGGCAAGCCGTGTCTCATCCACTGACCAGTGCTTTTCCATAGGTCCATTGTACCATATCTGGCGCCTTCGGTCTTTTTGACCATGCCGCGACCCGTTTTCATTTGCTCCGGAGCATGCTCCTCACCTTGCTCCGGTCATGTGCAAAGCATGTGCAAAGCCAGGCTTTGCACACATACATACGAGCGTATATACGCAGAAGCGCCGCGACCAAAGGGTCGCGGCACTTCTATACGCTCCGCCAGCTGGCGGATGAACGCCTACGCAGCCGGCTCCTCTGACTCCGGAGCGGCCTCAGGTGCCATCTCAGGTGCCATCATTGGGACCTCCGGCTCAATGGGAGTCGTCGGGGTCTGATTCTCATCCATGGTGATAGAAATGAAGTCGTCTCTCTTCAAGAGAAACGGGATTCATCAAGTCAATTAGCTGCCAATAGGGTTCGACCTATGGCTCCATCCTAGCATGAATGGGCGGTCAAGGATACAACGCACTAATCTGGCGGAGGAGGTGGGACTCGAACCCACACGTCCTTGCGGACGCCGCTTTTCGAGAGCGGTCCGTTACCAATTCCGGGCACTCCTCCGTGTGCGCGGATTCTAGCATTCAAGCACTAAAATGCTAGGATTAGCTAAACCGTTTTGCCCTGCAAAACGGTCGCCCGAGCGCATCGGAATGCGCTCTAGGGCCCCGTCGTCTAACGGTCAGGACAAGTCTCTTTCAAGGACTAAACACGGGTTCGACTCCCGTCGGGGTCACCACTTTCGGAACTGACATCGGAAACGATGCATTTTGGTATTGGCTTTCCTTGCCCCCCACCAAGGAAAGCCAATGCATTTTTGCTGTGCCGCGCGCTTCGCGCGCGTGGAGGGTGAGGTTCGAGCCGAAGATTTTTTGGAGGGAGGATTTTTTCAAAGGAAGGTCTTCCGATTGCGCGATTTCGCGCATAGTTTGCGCCTCGTTTATCCACTCGCGCAGGGGTTCGAGCCAATGCGCGGCGTTCCGTTCAAACTTGAGGACTTGTTCCTCAAGTTGTCGTCGCTCGTCCACGAGCGCGCGCTTGCGCGCGAGATAGTCGCCGCGCTCAATGTCTTGCTCCACGAACAGGTCGGTGAGGCGGGCAATTTTGTCGTTGAGAGCGGCAATATCGACGCGAAGTGCGGAGATAGACGCTTCCGCGCTTTCGGAAGCGTCCCGCGCATCTTTCTGCGCCATATGCTCCATTTCTTCTGCCCATTCGTGCGGCAAGTGGAAGCGCGAAAGCAAATCGGAAAGTTCTGTGTCTAGCGCTTCTTCGCGCAGATATGCGCCGTCGCATGTGCCGCGTTTTTTCGTGCAGTGATAGTACACATAGCGGTGCGTGTTGCCGTTCTGCTGGTGCTTCACCTTCTCTTCGGCGGTGATTGAACAACCGCAGGAAGCGCAGGACAACAGACCGCAATACGCTTGCGGATTATTTTCCGGCGGGCGGTTCTTGTTGCTCC
>Ga0209542_10009753_pt1 | contig 17527 bp, 19 predicted proteins | sample RifCSPhighO2_01_FD_184028 | JGI IMG/M metagenome (GOLD analysis project Ga0209542, IMG submission 184028) | Soil microbial communities from Rifle, Colorado - Rifle CSP2_plank highO2_0.1 (SPAdes) (version 2) | ecosystem: Environmental > Terrestrial > Deep subsurface > Rock core/Sediment ...
TGGCTGACGAGATGCCGTAACCACGTTAAAATTTCCGTCTATTTCTTTGTCAAAATAATCTCGGGAACCTATCATAGTTAAAATCTGTCCGGTTTTGGGGTCTATGGCTACCAAACTGGCATTTTTACCGTTCCAATCTTTTTCGTTTTGCAATGCGCCCTCTTTTACAATTTTTTCTCCTTTTTCCTGCAAGCCATAATCAAGGGTGGTCGTAACCTTAAGTCTGCCTCGTGCTATCGTTTCGCTTCCGTATTTTTGTTCAAGGTAATCTTTAATAAAGAAAACAAAATGCGGAGCTCGGATTCCCGTGGTTGCTTGCGGATAAAAAACAACAATTTCGTTTTTGGCTTTATCATATTCGTCTTGGGTAATAAAATTGAGTTCCAGCATTCTGGAGAGTACTAAATTTTTTCTAGTCTCTAGTCTGTCTTTATTTTTTCCGTAGGGAGACAACAGGGTCGGGGACTGCGGAATTGACGCCAAGTAAGCCGCTTGCGCCAACGTTAAGCTTGCGGCGTCTTTGTTAAAATAAGTCTGGCTGGCTTCTTGTATGCCGTAAACGCTTCCGCCGTAAGGGGCTTCATTCAAATAGTATTCCAAGATTTTTTCTTTGGGGATGGACTTGTCTATCTTAATTGCCAAAACCCACTCTTTTATTTTTCTAGTGTAAGACTTTTCCTGCGTCAGCAGGGTGTTTTTTACCAACTGCTGGGTTATGGTTGAACCTCCCTGCGTGCGACCAGTACCGAAAAAATTTGCTAATATTGCGCGGATTATGGAAGTGACTCTGATTCCGCCGTGGTTATAAAATTCGGAGTCTTCAATAGCGACCGTCGCATTTTTTATATTTGCCCCCATCGCTTCAAAAGTTATGTCCGTTCTTTTAATGTCTTGCTTAAGGTCATAAAGCAGAATTTCTCCCGTACGGTCATATATTTTGGTGGAATTTTCAACTTTTCGGTCCTGAAATGAACGAAAGTCCGGAATTTTTAAAGAAAAAAGCCAGATAACCATTATTCCGCTTAATACAATAAAAATACTGGCGCAGAGCAACGTTACATTTTTCCAAAAATATTTCTGACGCCTCATTCTTTTGAATGTTTTTACCATATTTTTTAGCACTCCTATGAGTATAGCAGAAATAAATTAATTTGTTGAAAATTTTATAAATCTTATGCAAAATGTTATACTCTGAATATGGATAAAATTGACGAATTGCTGATTCGGGGAGTTGATAAAATTTACCCTTCCAGAAAGTTGCTGGAACAGGTTCTGCGCTCTGGAAAGAAATTAAAATTGTATCAGGGGTTTGACCCGACGGGGAACAAACTGCATATTGGTCATATGGTAGGCTTACGGAAACACAAACAATGGCAAGATCTCGGCCACGAAGTTATTTTTCTTATCGGTGACGGCACCGGAGAGGCGGGAGATCCGACCGGTAAAAAGAAAACACGAGAAAAATTTTTTACCCAAAAAGAACTGCGCGCCAACGCCAAAGACTATCTTACTCAAGCTTCCAAGCTAGTTCGTTTTGACGGACCGAATCCCGTTAAAATAATGTACAACGGTGATTGGTTGAATAAATTGACCAAGAACGATATTTTAAACATTGCGCAACATTTTTCGGTTCAACAACTAATTGAACGAGATATGTTTCAAGAACGCCTAAAGGCGGGGGAGTCTATAAATCTCCGTGAATTTTTATATCCTTTGCTGCAAGGTTATGATTCAGTCGCCATGGACGTGGATTTGGAATTAGGAGGTCGCGACCAGACTTTTAACATGCTGGCCGGACGCATGCTGATGCGGGCGATGAAAGGCAAGGAAAAATTTGTTATGACTATGCCGCTTCTTTCTGATTCCAAAGGCGTGAAAATCGGCAAAAGCGAGGGGAATACTATCGGACTTACCGACGAACCGAATGACCTGTTCGGCAAAATTATGTCTTTGGGCGATGAGACCATTATCCCGATGTTTATACTTTTAACCGATGTGCCCATGAAAGAGATAGCTTCTTTTAACATTAAAAAAGAAGCAATGAATTTAAAGAAAATAGTTGCGTCTCTTATTGTAACCCAGCTTTACGACAAAGGTTTTGCTAAAGTTGCTGAAGAAAATTTTGTAACTGTTTTCCAGAATAAAGAAATTCCAGAAGAAATATCTGAACTTAAAAGACGATCCATGGGGGAAACGTTAATGCGTTCGTCTGTTTTTGGGGGAATTGTTAACTCCAATTCGGAATTTAGAAGATTGGTTGAAGAAGGAGCAGTTACAAATCTAGAGACTGACACAAAAGTAACTGACACGAACCTTGTACCAGAGATTGGGCAGAAATTTAAAATAGGGAAAAAGAGATTTGTAAAAATTACATAAGTAAATACAACAAAGTATGTTGCTGATAAATTCTGCATATGCAGAATTTATCAGCAACATAAAAGGTAAAAGTTTAAGTTAAATATTTAAATCAAAAATCCGCCTAACTGGCGGATTTTTGATAACTAACCGTCTCGGTCAGGGTCTTCTTCGTCTAGTCCAAAATCGGTTACTTCTTCCGGTATGTCTAACGGCTCTTCCGTATCATCATCATAACCACTCATTCTAAACTCTCCTCCCAAACCTTCGTCCTCGTCGTAACTCATAAAAAATATTGATATCTTTTATTAAGCGCCCCCGCCCGAACGACTGTTCTCCACCCGAACGTACCATTCGGTACGGGCGAGAGGTGGGCAGGTATTAATGCCTATTTTGTAACAAAATCCAAACTGCTTAGCAATAGAATATGGGGATAACTTTGACTACTGTCCTCTAAGATGCGCAAAGGCGGTGAGAGCTATGGCAATAGCGTCTAGTTCATCGTCAGAAGTTTTATTTTTTTCTATCTCTACGAGCATTTTTACCATTTTATTTATTTGTGTTTTATCCGCTTTGCCGTAGCCGGTGGCGGCGAGTTTTATCTGGGGCGGGGAAGCCTCAAAGATTTTAAGTCCGGCTTGCATCGCTTCGTAAATTACCACCCCCCGTGCTTCGGCTACCCGCATTACCGTTTTTTGGTTGGTAGTCAAAAATAAAGTTTCAACAGAAAGTACGTCCGGCTGATATTTTTTTATTATTTTTCTAACTTCTTCGCCAATCAAAAGTAATCGCTTTGAAAACTCCAACTTATTGGAAGTCTTAAAACATTCGGAAAAAATGACTTTTTCCCTTGTCTCGCCGTAGCTTTCAGCATAGGCGGATTTCTTCGGTACGCCGTAGTCCGCCGGCCGGCGGACGGAGACGACTTTCTCCAACACGGCTATGCCGAGGCGTTCGTATCCAGGGTCTATGCCTAAAATTCTCATTTTGTAATTTTAGCACTATTTTGACACTGGGGATAACTCACTTGCGTTATATATATATATGTTTTCCTTAAATTGGAATACTGCCATCTCTTATGTTCGTAGGGATGGGGGTGTTTATGTACACAATAACTTTCGAAAGGAAAAACCGCTTATGATCAACCTCAACCTCGGCAACGACTAGACGAACGGATGGGTGGGGGGGGTTGGGTTGCTATTGCTATGCAACTTGAAAACCCCCTCACTGACTCTATATCTTCTCAAAAGAGAAGAAGCTTGCTGATTTTATATCAGCAATATCCACACAGACCACGCTGAACCTAGTTCAGTGTGATTTTCGTTTGGGGTGGAATTTTATTTTTTAACAAATTTGAGTTATTATATAAGTAGCGGAGGGGTCGGACTTGTTCAGAGCGTTTGCTCCGAGGAAAAGCGTTCAAGCGAGACCTCTCTAAATATTTAGTCCTTTTTTTGTATTTTTATTACTTGACTTCTGTGTGCACTGGGTATATACTATGTATATATGTCACAAACAGTTATAAATTTTAAAACAGACTCTAAGTTAAAGAGCGAAGCCAAAGAAGTCCTAGACTCTATGGGGCTGAATTTCTCTGTGGCTATAAATGCCTATCTAAGAAAGTTGATTTCAGAAAAGAGGATAGAGTTTACAGTACCCGAAATACCAAACGCTCGTCTAAGGAAAGCGATAAAAGATGCGGATAAAGAATATAAAAGTGGCAAATTAAAATTTTATAAAAATCACGAAGATTTTGAAAAAGCTCTGCTCTCATGATTTATGCTTATTGCAACATTCAGTAAAAACTTTAAGAAATCTTTTAAAAACAAGGATAAGTTTGTGCAGAAGAAAACGCTTGAACGAATTAGACTTTTTAGGCAAGACCCTTTTAATATTGTCTTAAACAATCACAAACTACATGGGGAATATGAAGGGTGTAGTAGTATAAATATTACTGGTAATTTTAGAGCCGTGTTTAAATATATTAACGAAAACACTGTTATTTTTTCGGACATAGGCACTCATCCGGAGTTATATAGGTAGTTACTACATAAAGCCCTGACGGTTTTTATTCAGAATGTTGATGAACAATCGAACTAATTAAGGTTTGATACGGCAAGCCCTTTTTTAAAGCTAAGGCTTTTACCTTCAACAAGTCTCTTTCTGAAATTCTGATATTAATATTTTTTGTTTTATCTAAAGTTGTTTTAGCGTAAGCTTGATATCGAGATATTTCCCTTTTGGCATTGGGTACGGATTTTAGTTTGCCTTTCTCGTAGGCTCTAAGTATTTCCTCTTCATATTCATCTAGTTCGTAATATTTCATAAAATTATTTATTAATTATATAATCTTTTGTTGCTTTTCGACTTGGGTATATAGTCTTCAAAAATATCTTTTCCTCATCTTCAATGAATGGAACTAAATACGCATATTGATTGATTTGAATAATAAAGATTCGCTGATTGGGATATTTCTTTCGCTGTGGGTGATGTACAATATCCAAAATGTTACCTCTATTTATTGCAACCATGACATCATTAAAATCAACTTTTTGCAAATTTAAATTAGCTTACTTTGTTTCTCCTTAAACTCAAACCCCAGATGCTCATAGGCTTTCTTGGTGGCCACCCGTCCACGCGGGGTGCGCTCTAGGAGCCCGAGCTGGATTAAGTATGGTTCAATCACTTCTTCTATCGTGGCTTCTTCTTCCGCCATCGCTGCGGCTATGGTTTTCAGTCCCACCGCCTTGCCCCCGAATTTTTCAATCAGTATTTCTAAAAATTTCCTATCTGACGCGTTTAATCCAACATCATCAATCGCAAGCATGTGGAGAGCATCCTTAACTATTTTTTGATTTAAATTATTTTTATTATCCTTATTATTGACCTGCGCAAAGTCGCGCACTCTTTTTAAAAAGTAATTTGCCGTACGAGGGGTGAATCGGCTTCGCTTGGCAATTTCTTTCAGCGCATCTTCTTCAAGCTCTATATTTAGAAGCTTACTTGACCTGTCCACAATTTTTCCAATTTCTTCGTTGGAGTAAAATTCCAACCGAAATACTCCACCGGAAAATCGCGAGCGCAGTGGCGAGGAGACCAACGCTACCCGGGTGGTGGCGGCTATTAAAGTAAACGGCGGCAAATCTAATTGAATTGTCCGCGCTGACGGTCCTTTGCCGATAATAATGTCCAAAACCCCAGACTCCATAGCCGGGTAGAGTATCTCTTCCACCATTTTGTGAAGCCGGTGGATTTCATCTATAAAAAGAATATCGCCCGGAGCAAGGTTGGTAAGAATGGAAGCCAAGTCACCGACTTTTTCTATAGCTGGCCCGGAAGTTATTTTCATTTGCCTGCCAGTCTCCTTGGCTATCAGGTGGGCCAGGGTAGTCTTACCTAAGCCCGGCGGACCGTAAAAAAGAATGTGCTCGGGAATATGCCCGCGCTTACTGGCCGCTTCCAGTAGGATTTTAACATTATCTTTTATGTGTTTTTGGCCAACATATTCGCTCCAGCGAGTCGGGCGGAGAGTTTGATCCAAGAAAGAATCTTCGGTTTTTGTTATGTTTTTCCGGTCTTTATTATCGGCTTTTTTATTGGTTTTGCTTGACATTTTATTTGTAATATGTTATACTTTATTAGTAGTGGGTTTATCAACATAGTATGCACATAGCTATCAACATTATAGCATTTGCGCGTTATTCTTTAATAGTATAATTCTTCTTAGAGTTTTTCCAGAGTTTCTTTGAAGTTTAAATCCGCCTTTGCTAAAAGCTACGGCGAGACAAAGAGGGCATTAATCTCTAAGCAATCAGCCACCGGTTATATGATTTTGCGTAGGACGTTTTGGTGAATTTATTTTCTACTGGTGCTATCCTACAATAATTTGTTACTTTTGGAGCCCAGCTCCGAAAGGATTGTTTAGAGATTAATGCTTTTTTTATTTATCTCAATAAATCATCAAGCTCACAAGAAATCAAAGCTGATTTATTTAACACGATCTGCTCTTTCTGGTTTAAGTTATCAGCCGTCATTTGTATAATTTTTGTGATGATGGTATTACCGAGAATAACTTTATTGGTTTTCTGAAAATATTTTTCCGTTTTTTTGAGAAAAAGTTTTGCATATCGCTTCAGTTTGTCTTCGGAGGCGGGTACTGAACTCCACCCATCGCTTGAAAATTCGATTTTAGTATCTAGTGTTTTATCTGCCTCAATTGGCAAATTACCTTCGCTAAATTTAATCCAATAATCACTTAAAATATATCGTATATTAACGAAGTTCCCATCTTCAGTATTGTAAGTATATGTAAATGAAAAATTATCAGTCTGGAAATGCTGGTGGATGGCTATGCTTTTACCCTCAGACAATGTCGTGACGGTATTGATTTTGTATATGTCTAGAAGTCGCAAGTAAGTTTCGTGCCAGTTTGCGAGCCAGTTTTCGACATAAGTGCGATTAATGAATAATGGCAGAAGGTCCTGTTTAAGATTTTCCTTACTCACGGCGTTCATCTTTATTGTTAGTTTGTCAAAAAGTGTTCGTAAATCTTTTGCTTCTTTCACATTTTTCACTTTAAGATAGTCGAGGTCAGGTACTACTTTTTTACCCATATACCAAAGAAGATCATATATATCACGTCCTTTTTCTTCATAAATTACTTCTCCCACACCACGAATTCCACGCAAGAAAATGGCACTGAGTTTGCTCGCCATAAGCGCAGACAGGTTGTAGGTTCTGATAACAAATGATAACTGCCCGTGATTTTTTGGAATGTGTTCAATGACTATTTTTTTAGACATAGGGAAATAATTGAGATCAAGTTTGATATGTACCCACTCCGATGCATATCCAGCGACTAACTCTCTACCAACATGAAATTTAAGCGTTAAACCTCTTTCGTTATTTATTTTTACTGTGAGGAAACTAGGTTCGACGTTATAAGTATTAGAGAAGTGCTTTTCTACTTCTTCTTTTAACTCTTTCAAGAGACTGTCTTTTATTTCAGAGTCAACTTCAAAGTCTAAATCAACCGACATTCTATCAAGGTTGTGGCAAATACGTAACGCAGAACCTCCATACATAGTCCAACTGGCATACTCAGGGTGATGATAAATAAAATTGAGAACATAATACTGCAACTCTTCTTTGAGAACATTAACTCTTGTCTCTGCATCAATTTCGCTAAAAGTAGCGAGGGCATCTAATTTTCTTTTTAGAATTATTAAAATTTGTTCACTCATAAAATGTTTTTAATCATTATATAAAATTTTTCTTGTTCTTTCTTCTCCATTTCTTCAATGTCTATCCGTAACTCCTTGACCAACTTTTTTATTGTTTCCAACGAAAAGCCACGAAACTGGTGCGTTCTAAAATACAGCAAATCAAATAATGCTTTTGAGGGAGAAGCTAAGAAAAAATCAAACTTTCCTTTAACCAGAGAAAAATCTGAAAATAAATCTTTTTTAATTGACTGGTATGTAAAATTACCAACTTTTGTCTGGTAATTTCTGGTGACCTTGAGCGTTACGGAAGTGATTGAATATATTGCTTCGGTAGTTAGATCGTAGTACTGAAGAGCTGTCCATGAACTCACATACGACGGTGTACGAGTTACATTCGCTAGGTAAAAAGAATACGAAATATCACTTTTATTTTTTTCAAAAAAGTCTGTGGATACATACAATCCATTTTTGAGCTGTAAAATTTCTTTGTATTTCAAAAATCTGCTGATATAAGTATCAACTGTCGTTTCTTTAAGCTGAAGCTGTTTCCCGAGCTGATAAACACTGCTTTTGCTGAAATGGGGTAGAGTTTTTAGTTGTTCCAAAAGGTTTTTTTTGCTTTTCATAAATATGACAATAGTGTATTATATATGAAATATACTGTCAACTAGGGTTCCAATTTGTTATTTTTGAAGCACAGCTCCGAAAGGATTGTTTAGAGATTAATGCTTTTTTAGTTTTTATTTACTTTTCGATGTAGCTCAGAAAATAGAGCAACAGTTTTACCGAAATCTTTTTCAGCAACTATGAAAATTAATTCTGTCGGCGTTGATACCAACTCTTCTATATTGATACGGGCACGTGCAGTGACAGAAAGAAGGGAAAAGAAAACATTTGGCGTACCGAAAACTTCTGGGCTGAAAGAAACTCCGATTGCTGCGAATCCGTGGTTAATATATTTAGGTTTTATTTTGAAATGTTTCAATACCTTATTTGCCATGTTAGATGAACAGATAATATCGATCTCACTTGTACCTATGGTTGTAGTAAAAAAATCTTCTTGAGAGACAGAAATATTTTTATATAGCGACTCAAGTTCGGTAATAAATTTATTTGTATTTTCATAGACGATCTCTGATAGCGGTAACTTAGTAGTAATATTTTTTATAATCACTTCGTGGACAAGCGGTTTTTCTTTTTTAAATTCCTTACGTAGGCGCGAAAGAGAAACGACAAGGCTGGTAATAGTCACCTGCTTTTTTGTGCGTGTTTCCACAGTAGGGCGAATACGGTGCGCATAACTACTCATGTTCATATATCCATTAGTTAATGCAAAACAAGCTTCCACCTCTTCTAGAATTATGTCCCGTACAATTGGGTGTATTTTTATCATTTTTGTATTCTAACAGATTTAACAAAAAGTCCAAATCATAAAGTGAATGTTAAAAAACTTAACTTAATTAACTAAAGCTAATAATATTAAAAAATATGCGAAAACCACCACTAAATTTGTTAGATGTTGTTGGCAATACACCTTTAGTAAGAGTTCCTTTTAATACAAAAGCAAAAGTTTTTGCAAAATTAGAGTATTTAAATCCAGGCGGAAGCATAAAGGATCGTTCTGCACTTTTTATGATTGAAGAATATGATTGAAGAAGCCGAAAAAAGTAGCTTGTTAAATCCTGGCGGAACGATAATTGAAGCTTCTTCCGGGAATCAAGGAGTTGCTTGTGCCATGATTGGAGCAGTTAAGGGATACAAAGTTATTATTACTGTATCTTCTAAGATAAGTAAAGAAAAAGTAAAAACAATTAAAGCCTACGGCGCAAAAGTCGTAGTATGTCCTGCTACCTCTTCGATTGGAGACCCACAGAGTTATCACAACCAGGCAATTCTGATTGCTAAAAAGACGCCGAATTCTTTTATGCCGAATCAATACTTTAATCTTTCTAATCCTAAAGCCCATTATACAACCTTGGGACCGGAAATTTGGCGTCAAACTAAGGGAAAAATCACCTACTTTTTTGCTGCAGCTGGGACTGGTGGCACAATTAGTGGTGCAGGCAAATTTCTGAAAGAAAAAAATCCAAAAATTAAAATTATGGCTGCTGATGTTAATACTTCTTTTCATTCCACAAAGGGGAGTCCGAAACCTTACAGAATGGAGGGGATAGGGATTGATTTTGAAACTCATTGCCTTAATGAATCTGTGATTGACCAATTTTTTCCAGTTTCAGATGAAAACGGTCTTGCTATGCTTAAAACCATGGCATCAAAATACGGTTTTCTTATTGGTACAGGTAGTGGCGCAGTTTCTTACGCAGTCCAAAATTATTTGGATAAGCTTACAAAAAATGACGTAGTGGTTATGCTTTTTGGCGATTCTGGTCGCGCCTATCTGTCAAAGAATTATTATTAAATTAATTATTGTACTAATTTGCGCTATAGCGTAATTATTCACAATTTCTATTCCTCGTTTAAGTCCACTACGCTTTGCACTTCTTCCAGGGAAGTAATGCCGTTTAAGATTTTTACGATGCCGTCTTGACGCATGGAGAGTATGCCTTGAGCGCGGGCGACTTTTTTTATTTCACGTTCGCTTGGATTTTCCGGTATTATTTTTTCTATAGCCTCGTTAGTTTTAATAGCTTCAAAAATTCCAATTCTGCCGTTGTAACCGATATTGTTGCATTTTTCACAACCGACGGGAGTGAAAATTTTAAAAGGCGTATCCGGATTTATATTGTAATTTAACAGACTTTTACCTTCCGCTTTTATGCTGTCCGTCACTAATTTTATGGTCTGGCTCTCTTCTTCCGTCAAGACTTTTTCTTTTTTACAAAAAACGCAAAGCTTGCGGACTAACCGTTGAGCAATAGATATGGACAACGCTGATACTAAAATTTTTGGATTTACTCCAAGGTCAATCAGACGGGGAATGACACCGGCGGCGTTGTTGGTATGCAAGGTGGAGAAAACCATATGGCCAGTCAAGGCCGACTGTACCGCAATCTCCGCCGTATCCGCATCACGTATCTCTCCGACCATCATCACATCCGGGTCCTGACGGAGTGCCGAGCGCAATCCTTCCGGAAAAGTATAACCTCTTTTTAAATTTGTTTGGGTTTGAGTTATGCCCGGCAGATGATATTCCACCGGGTCTTCAATGGTTATTATATTTATTTCTTTTGAATATATTTTCCGCAAAAAAGCGTAAAGCGTGGTAGTTTTTCCGGAGCCAGTTGGGCCGGTGACTAGAATCAAGCCATTTGGCTTTACAATCTCTTTGTTTACAACCTCAAAAAGATAGGGCTCGATACCCAGCTCTTCCAACTTTACTTGAATGGATTTAGGGTCGAGTATTCGCATAACAATGGCTTCGCCGTAGGACCCCGGAATAAGCGAAGTACGGATACTTATTTCCTCATCGCTTTCCATAATATTAAAACGTCCGTCTTGCGCTATTTTTGAAGTTAACTTTAGCTGGGAGATTAGCTTGATTCGTGAATTAAGCAGACGGTATACGCTTAAGTCAAAAAAACTTATATCTTGCAATATGCCGTCGAGCCGCAGTCGCAGTCGACCCCTGTCTTTTTCCGGCTCGATATGCACATCCGAGGCCTTAATAGCTATGGCGCCGGCTAAAATTACTTCAAGCAGGCGGGAAATTTTGTGTATTTTATTTCCTTTTAACGCTTCAATTGTCAGTTTTTCAATGTCTTGTATCTGATGTATATTTTTTGCGATATCTCTTAAAACTTCGGCGGAGATATCCAAACCGCCGACTTGGGAACTTTCCGCCATTGAAATTTCTTTATATCTGTCCCAGACTTTGTGTAGACTGGCATTGCTGGCCATATAAAAAGTAGGGACTAGATTTTTCCCCTCGGCTAGGTCTTTCAATTTTTTCAAAAGGTCTGGGTCGGGGGAACGTATCGCTATAAAAACATTTTTTCCGAAAAGTTTAAATGGCGCGACTTTCATTTCCATCGCTTCTTTTTCCGGGATGACTCGAAGCGCTTCATTGTCCACGCCGATGCGGTACAGGTCTATATAGGGCAGACCGTATTTTGATTCCGCTAGCATTGCCACTAATTCTTCTTCTTCCTGTTTACGCAGTTCGTCTAGTTGTTTATTTTCTTTTTCGTCGTCAAAGTCCTTCATTACACCTAAAGTATAACTTAAAGCTATATGGATTACCATATATATTTGTTATAATTTTCATAATGAATCCCGTTAGAAATAACAGGATATAGGTCTTATTACTTTAATTGAAATATAAAAGTTATTTATGAAAATTTCTAACAGGATGAACCAAACAGACAAAACCTTAGTATTGCTCGACGCTCACGCGATAATCCATCGCGCATACCATGCCCTGCCGGATTTTTTGGCGTCCTCCGGGGAGCCTACTGGTGCGTTGTACGGGCTGTCTGCTATGTTGATGAAAATCATTGCTGACTTAAAGCCAGACTACATAGTAGCTTGTTATGACTTGCCGGGAAAAACTTTTCGACACGAAGCCTACGACGGCTATAAAGCCGGCAGAGCCAAGACTGACGACGCCCTGAGCCTGCAATTAAAAAATTCCCAGGCTATCTTTGATGCATTTAACATACCCATTTATGATTCGCCGGGTTTTGAAGCGGACGATATATTGGGAACCATTGTTGCCCAGATGAATCCCGTTAGAGGCCGCGAGGGCTCGCAACGACCCTCTGCCTCTAACGGGATGAAGATAATTATTGCTTCCGGCGATATGGACACAATGCAGCTGGTAGACGATAAAAAAGTCCAAATTTATACTTTAAAAAAAGGCATCAACGACACTATTTTATACGACGAAGATAAAGTCATAGAAAGATTTGGATTTAAACCAAAATTTTTACCGGACTACAAAGGATTACGTGGCGACCCATCGGATAATATTATTGGCATAAGAGGAATTGGCGAGAAAACAGCTACAACCCTCATCACTACTTTCGGAACAATTGAAGAAATCTATAAAAAACTGAAAGGAAATCCGCCAACTGGCGGAGAGAGTGATTTTAAAAAAGCGGGGATTAGTCCAAGAATTTTGGAATTAATTAAAAATAACGAAGAAGAAGCGCTTTTTTCAAAAACCCTGGCAAAAATTCGCACCGATGCGCCGATAAATTTTAGTTTGCCTGCTAAAACTTTTTGGGAGAACGCAGACCTAAAGAAAATAGAAAAAATGTTTGCGCAGTTTGAATTTCGCAGTTTATTTTCTCGCTTGAAAGCTTTTTTTGGGAAAAATCAGACCTCACCCCCCCCAACCCCTCTCTTTGTCAAGGAGAGGGTGGCCAGCAGGCCGGGTGAGGTGAGTATAGATCCCGTAAAACTTCAAGAAGCCAGCATTGCTCTCTGGCTTCTAAATTCAGACATAGCCAACCCAAACCTGGAGGACATTTTAATGTTTGCAAAAACGGACTCCTTTGAAGTTGCCTATGAATATATTTTCAAAAAATTAAAAGAAAAAAACCCGCCAGGTGGACGGGCAAGCTTGGAAAAAGTTTACGAAGAAATAGAGCGCCCGATAATACGTATCGTAAAAGATATGGAAAATTATGGAATTTTAATAGACAAAAAGTATTTCTTAAAATTGTCAGCTGAATACTATAAAGAATTGGATAAACTAACCGCAAAAATATACAAAATGGCCGGCACAAAGTTCAACCTTAATTCACCGAAGCAATTGGGCGAGGTGCTTTTTGACAAAATGGCTATAAAGTCGAGCCAAAAACGCAAGCGCCTGCCTGCCGGCAAGCCGGGATCTTTTTCCACCAAGGTTTCTGTTTTGGAAGAATTAGAAGAAGAAAATCCAATCATCAAAGAAATACTTGCCTACCGAGAACTGCAAAAATTGCTTTCCACCTACATTGATGTGATTCCTAAAATAATCGGAACAGACGACAGACTGCACTCTAAATTTTTACAAAATAACACTACGACAGGGAGGTTTTCTTCTCAAGACCCCAATTTGCAAAATTTACCAATCAAAACCGAACTAGGCAAAAGAATTCGTGGTGGTTTTATAGCGTCTCAGGGTTATAAACTGGTCGCTTTTGATTACAGTCAGATTGAACTCCGGATAGTAGCCATGCTTTCCGGAGACAAAAAAATGACTCAAGTGTTTCGCGAAAAAAAAGATATTCACGCTGGCGTCGCTTCCTTTGTTTTCGGCGTGCCGATTGATAAAGTAGATAATGAAATGCGCCGAAAGGCCAAGGTGATAAATTTTGGTATTATTTATGGTATGGGGGTTTCCGCTTTACGGAAAAATCTCGGAGGCCATGCCGGAGAACGGGCAAGCACACGCGAAGAGGCGCAAAAGTTTTACGATAATTATTTCAATCAATTTTTCGGAGTGCGAGATTATTTATCTGGAGTAAAAAAGTTCGCGGTAGAACGTTTGTATACTGAAACATTATTTGGCCGGAGACGAAATTTCCCGAACATAAATTCCAGAATTCCCTTTTTAAAAAATATGGCCGAGCGTACTGCCACCAATGCGCCGATTCAAGGTACGGCGGCAGACATCATAAAACTGGCGATGAGGTATGCTGATGAGGATTTAGAAAAAAACAAATTATTAAAACAAGTGCATCTAATGCTTCAAATACACGACGAACTGGTATATGAAATAGAAGAAAACGCTCTGGCCGAAGCCAGCCAAGTAATAAAAAATGCAATGGAAAATGTGTTACAGCGGTCATTTTTGCATTATAAAGCTGACATTCCTCTAGAAGTGCATTATCAGACAGGAGATAATTTAGGAGAAGTAAAATAGTGCACTTGCCTACCGGTAGGTAGGTTTTGTGCTATAATAAAAAAATGAAAGTTTATGATAAGGAATATATTTATAAACAGAAAGTGCATAGAGTACTAGCGCAATCGTACATTATTTATTTTATTTTATTTTTGTTCGGTGTTTATCTGGACCTTATTTTCCACTTCAAGCTTTTTACTAATCCGATTATAGTTGTTCTCGGCATTCCACTTCTTGCATTTGGCACATTTTTAATTTTCTGGGCGCAAAAAACTTCAAACAGTCTCCATAAAAAGGCTATTAGTAAAGAAAATTTTTGTCGTGGTCCGTACTGTTATACAAGAAGTCCGACTCACTGGGGGCTCTTTTTTTTGGTCATTGGGTTTGGGATAGTAATCAACGCTGTTTTTGTGGTTTTGTTTACTCTGGTTGCCTTTCTGGTTACTAGGCTTATTTTTTTAGATAAACAGGAAAAGATTTTGGAAGAAAAATATGGCACTCATTACGCAGAATATAAAAAGCTTGTTAAATTTTAATTTATGCTTTACCTTTTTACGGGAGACAACACCAAAAACAAACTGTTGGCTTATGAAAAATTCATAAAATCCATACCACCCGGCACTGAAATATTCTTTATTAACCGAAATGACTTGGACCCGACTCAATTAGGAAGTTTTTATTCCAGCATGGGGCTTTTTTTTGCGAAGTGCGCAGTCGTATTTTCCGATATTTTTGATAGGAAAGAAACGCAGAATTTTATCCTAAAAAAACTGGAACTTATGAATCAGTCCGCCAGTTCTTTCATTTTTTTGGATGGAAAATTGAATAAAATAACACTGGATGCTTTCAAAAAAGCCAAAGCCGAGATTAACATTTTTGAATTACCGAAAGCCAAAAAAGAAAAGTTCAACAATTTTTTGCTGGCAAATGCTTTTGGGCAAAAAGATAAATTAAATCTTTGGATTTATTATCGTCTGGCGGTGGATAAGGGGGTGGGACTGGAAGAGCTTGTTGGTGTTCTTTTTTGGAAAATAAAAGATATGTTTTTAAAAAAAGATTTCAATAAATTTTCTCCCGAACAGCTTAAAAATTTTAGCGGAAAACTTTCTTATCTTTTACCGGAAGCGCGGAAAGTTGGGCAGGACGCTGAAATAGCCTTTGAGAAATTTTTACTAGAAGCCTTTTAAGATTTCGTTGACATATTTTATGGAAAATAAACCAAAATGCGTAGCGATAATTATGGACGGCAATCGGCGTTGGGGGAAGGAAAAAAATCTGCAAGGTTTTGAAGGGCACGAACGTGGTTACGATAAAATAAAAGAAGTGGCTGATTGGTGCCTAAAGGAAGAAATACCAAACGTCATTTTATACGCTTTTTCAATTGAGAATTGGCAGCGCGCAGAAAACGAAGTTTCTTATTTGATGAGCCTCTTCAAACTTTTCTTTAAAGAAGACCTTGATACGCTCAAAGAACGGGGTGTGCGAGTGAGCTGTATAGGTGATTTATCTCTTGCCTTGGATGATGTCAGGACGCTTATTGAAAAAGCGGAAAAAGAAACGGCTAACTTAAAAAAATTACATCTGATAATCGCATTTTCCTATGGCGGGAGGAGAGAAATTCTAAGCGCTGTCAAAGAAATTTTGAAAATAAAAGATAAAAAAGAAGCTGAAAATTTAACCGAAGAAGATTTTTCAAAATTTTTATGGACCAATAATATCGGCGTCCCGGACCCGGATTTGATTATTCGCACCAGCGGAGAGATGCGTTTGTCCAATTTTTTAGCTTGGCAGTCTGTGTATTCCGAACTTTTTTTCACCAAAACCTATTGGCCGGATTTTGACTATGAAGAATTCAAGAAAATTTTGGGAGAGTTTTCTCTAAGACAAAGGAGGTTGGGGAAATAATTTAAACAATTTTATTCTCATGATTTATTTATTTTAACAAGTGTTTTTAATTCTTTTTCAATTTTTTTTTCCAAAATTTTAATTTATCAAAAAGCAAAATCCGCAAACCTAATAATTCAAGTCCGATAAAAACTAACCACGAGCCGGGCGTAAAAGGGGTAATCAGAGCGGCAAGCCCAATAAGAATTAAAATAATGCCGACACCCTTTTTAACTTTCGGCCTATTATGAATATATTCTTTAATAATTTTAAGCAAGTTTGTAAACATTTTTTTCCAACGCGGTGCAGTATTCTTGAATTAGTCCGAACCCCAGTAGTAAAGCAAAGCTTACTACGGGGCACAGCGCATTTCGCCGCCGCAGGCGGCGAGGAAGTCCCCCCGCGAATTCGGAGTGGCTTCGCCGAAAGATTTAACAATTTCCAATTTTTCTTTGGCGACATTAAATCCAAGAATTCGCAAAGCGAATACAAAACGGGTTCAAAAAAATAATTTATGAATTCAAAAAACCTAATTCCATTAAGCCCAACGATTTTATTTCTGCTCACTCCAATTCTTTTGAGCTTCTGCTGCAACCCCCGACATGATTACGGCCTGAAACCAAAAATCGCGATAACCTTGATTGGCCGCCTTTACTTTATCGCAATTAGCATTCCATTCCTTTTCACTTTTACTTGATCGCATGAACGAAACCACACCATCTTGTGATTTTAAATCTTCGTTGCTTTGTTCGGGAGTAGGACCCTTTTCGATAGACATAATTTTATTTTCTAATGATTAAGTTAATTTGTGATAGAAAGCCGACCAAACTTCCTATGAATATATTATACAACATGAATTTTATGATTAAAAGGATTAAAAAATTTTCTTCCCCCAAAATTAAAATATGGTTCAAGCCGACCTGCGCTTCGCCGAAGGCTTCGGCAAGGCGAGTGTTTTTCTACGGGTTCTTTGGCGGTTTTGAGCGGTGCGGCTCACTTGGACTTCGCTCAGTATAAACCGCCGCCCTCCTTCGCCCCTCGGCTATGGACGGGCAAGCAGGCGGCGAAGTGCGCTGTGCCCCATAGTAAGCTCTGCTTTACTACTGGGGTTCGGACTAATTTAAGAATACGGCACCAATAAGGAAATTGCAACTTTCTGTATAAGTCCACCCATTCTTGCAGTCTAAAGGCAGATTAATTTTGTAATGATTTGATTGTAGCATAGCTTCCAGTGGAGAGTATTTGTTTTTAAAAGCATGGTGAACTCTCTTTT
>Ga0209542_10009754_pt1 | contig 17527 bp, 16 predicted proteins | sample RifCSPhighO2_01_FD_184028 | JGI IMG/M metagenome (GOLD analysis project Ga0209542, IMG submission 184028) | Soil microbial communities from Rifle, Colorado - Rifle CSP2_plank highO2_0.1 (SPAdes) (version 2) | ecosystem: Environmental > Terrestrial > Deep subsurface > Rock core/Sediment ...
TATTCCTTTTTTAGGTGATTTTGCGGTGGGAATATGGTATATCCCAATTTTTATCTTTGTGATCGTGGCTACCGCTTTTTCCGCTAATGAGACAGATGGATTAGACGGCTTGGCGGGAGGAGTATTTCTTACTTCTTTTGCCGCTTTGGGAGCGATTGCTTTTGTACAAGGACGGATGGATTTGGTTGTTTTCATCTCGGCCATCATTGGGGCCTTGGTGGCTTTTCTGTGGTTTAATATTTATCCGGCCAAATTTTTTATGGGAGATACTGGGGTAATGGCTCTTGGGTTTGTTCTGGGAGTAGTAGCGATGCTGACTAATACTTTTTTACTTTTGCCGATTATAGGGATTGTTATGGTCATCGAATCGTTATCTGTTATTGTGCAGACTATTTCTAAAAAAGTTCGCAAGAAAAAGATTTTTCTTTCTACTCCCATCCATCATCATTTTGAGGCCTTGGGCTGGCCGGAAACTCAAGTAACGATGCGTTTCTGGATGATTTCAGCTATTGGCGCGATTCTGGGAATTATCATCTTTTTAGCGGATTCTAAAATTCCCCCCTTGTATGTCTTCAGGAACATCTTCTAATAACAGGGCAATTATCATCCCTGTTTTTATTCTGGTATTTTTCGGTTTGGCCATGCTTTCTTCGGCTGGAGTGGTGGATGGCCAGAGAAAGTTTGGTTCAGTCTACTACTACTTTAACCATCAGCTTTTTTTTGGATTTTTACCGGGTGTTTTGCTCTATTTTATTTTTTCAAAAATAAAATATCAGTTTTGGAAAAAACTGTCTCTGCCTTTTCTTATTTTATCAATCGGACTTTTAGTGGCTATTTTTATTCCCGGTTTCGGGGTTAAAGCCAAAGGAGCGGCCAGATGGATTAGTCTCGGTTTTTTTAGTTTTCAACCGGCTGAAGTTTTAAAATTAAGTTTGATTATTTATTTTGCAGCGTGGTTTAGTGGGCGTCGGGAAAAAGTGCGCAATTGGTCTTATTCGCTAGTGCCGTTTTTAGTTATTTTAGGTTTCATTACTCTTTTGTTGGCTAGACAGCCGGATATCGGCACTTTAAGTATGGTGGCTGTCATTGCCATCACGATGTATTTTTTAGCTGGAGCAGAGATGAAGCATTTTATTGCTCTGGCGGGCCTAATAATTATGGTCTTTGCTCTCCTGGTGTTTTTTGCTCCATATCGTTTTAATCGTCTATTGGCTTTTGCCCGTCCGGAGTCCGATACCCAAGGTATTTCTTATCATATAAATCAGGCTCGTGTGGCGATAGGCCGAGGCGGTTTGTTCGGAATGGGCTTTGGCCAAAGCCGGCAAAAAGTAAACTTTTTGCCGGAACCGGTAGGTGATTCTATTTTTGCTGTTATTACCGAAGAATTAGGATTAATGGGGGCAGGGTTTTTGCTGGGAATAATATTATGGCTTTCTGCTGTTTTGGTAAAATTAAGCCGGCGAACTAGCGATCGGTTTGCCCAGTTATTTTTGCTTGGCCTGACGGTTTGGATTGCCGGCCAGTCTTTTGTAAATATCGGCGCTATTTCCGGATTAATTCCATTGACTGGAATACCCTTGCCGTTTATCAGTTATGGAGGCACTTCTTTAGCTATTTTGCTTGGGGCTCTTGGTATAGCTTCCAATATTGCCAAGCATAGTTAGTTGGCGTATAAGTAAGAGAAATCGGAGCTATTTAAAAAGAAGGAGAAGAAATGCCTGATTGGAACAAGATTGCCAAAAAACAGCTAAGAGCTCAAAGGGCGATGTATGATCCCATGGAGGTTGCAGAGTGGGACCGCGAAGCCAAGGAAAACACTGAAAGGGCAAGAACGAAAAAATATCTGCTTGAACTTTTAAAAGAAGACTCAGGATTTCGAAAAGAAGTGCTAAGATTGCTAAAACAAAGCAAATAAAAACCGGTCTTACCGGTTTTTCTACTTAGTGGCTACAGTTTTGTTTAATAGTTGGGTTAGTCGGGATTTGTAGCGGTTGGCGGTATTTTTTTTGATCACTCCTTTTTTAGTCGCTTTATCGACTGTTTTATAGACGCTGGGAAGGAGATTCTTGGCTTTTTCAATGCTTTTCGCTCCTATCTCTTTACGAAAATCCTTGATGGCGGACTTAAACTTCCTCTTGAACTTGAGGTTTTCGTGATTTCTTTTCTTAGATTGTCTTAAAGCCTTTTTGGCTGATTGAGTAATTGGCATAGATGTACTATAACACAGGAAGAATTTTTTGCAAAAAAAGACCGTACGAAGTTTCGCTTACGCTTACTTCGTAATTAACAAAAGGGTCTTAGAAAGTCAACGCGCCGTCTAGCTGTACAGGCATATAGGTGGACAACTCTATTTATTTAGTAATTTAATAGATTGTTTTAAATCAAACCGGCCAACTTTGAGACGGATTAGCTTCTCTAAATATCCTCCAGTTTGTAGAATCTGTCCAATATCTCTGGCCAAAGAACGGATATATGTACCGGAAGAAACTTTAGTTTCTATTTCCAAATATGGCCAGCGGTATTTTAAAATTTTAAGGGAGTATATTTTTATTTTACGCGGCTTTAAATCCGGCGCTATTCCTTTTCTGGCCAACTCATAAGCTTTTTTACCCTTAATTTTAATAGCTGAAAAAGCAGGTGGAATTTGTTCTATTTCTCCGATGAAATTTTTCAAAATTTCCTGAATTTGTTTTCGGCTGAGCTTATCAACACGCAAGGTCCAACCTTGCGTGTTGATAACTTTTCCGGTCGGGTCTCCAGTATCCGATTCTGCTCCTAATCGAATTACCGCTTGGTAAGTTTTGTCTTGTTTCAAAAACCCTCCCAATTGTTTGGTGTACTCTCGGCCGATGGCCACAATCAAAACTCCTTCCGCAAAAGGATCAAGCGTTCCGGCATGTCCGACTCTTTTTTCTCCACTTAATTTTCTTATCCGATCAACCATATCATGCGAAGTCGGTCCTGCGGGTTTATAAATATTGTAGATACCGTGTTTGAATTGCATAGTAAATTAAAAGAACTTAGTGACTCTCGTTCAAATATGAGCTCGCAGAAATCTAGTATTATTTATCTGTGAGTGAATCTTGAAAAGAGAGTAACTAAGTTCTGTTAAACCCTCTTCTTCAATTCCTTAATCTGTTCCCGAATCATGATGGCTTTTTCGAAATCAAGTTTTTTGATGGCCCGATCAATTTCTTTTTGAAGCTGGATCAATTGCCGGCGAACAGAAATAAAACTGGAAGATTTAGACAAATCGTAACCGGCATAGGTGGCCGTTTTGGAAAAAGCCGGCAGATCGCTGACAGAGATTTCTTTAATGATAGTGGTGGGAGTGATTTTATTTTTTAGATTATATTTCTTTTGGGCTTTACGCCGGCGGATTGTTTCCGTCATGGCCGCCTTCATTGATTTGGTAGTTTTATCCGCGTACATGATAATGTGTCCGTCGATATTGCGAGCGGCTCGCCCCATTGTTTGGATGAGGGTAGTGGCATTGCGCAAAAATCCCTCTTTGTCGGCGTCAAGAATAGCAATCAAAGATACCTCTGGAAGATCTAGTCCTTCGCGGAGCAAATTAACCCCCACGATTACATCATAATTTCCTAAGCGTAAATCCCTTATAATTTCCAGTCTTTGCAGAGTTTTAATTTCCGAATGGATATAGTTAACTTTAATGTTTTCGTTGGCCAGGTATTCGGTTAGGTCTTCTGCCATGCGTTTGGTCAAGGTGGTGACCAAGACCCGCTGTTTATTGGCAGTGCGTTTTTTAATTTCTTCAATGAGGTGTCTAACCTGATTTTCTGTTCGGATTATTTCTATAGTGGGATCCAGTAGTCCGGTAGGGCGGACCAACTGTTCGGTCACGCCGTTTTTTCCGGACTTTTTTAATTCAAAGTCGTTTGGAGTGGCCGAAACATAAATGGCTTGTTTTAATCTTTTAGCGAATTCATCAAATCTTAGCGGTCGGTTATCTATTGCCGAAGGGAGACGGAAACCATGCCTGATTAGGGTGGATTTTCTGGAATGATCACCATGAAACATTCCGCGTAGCTGCGGGACGGTGATGTGGGATTCATCTATAATAGTTAGAAAATCTTTTTTAGTTTTGAAAAAGTCGATCAAAGTATACGGCGGTTCTCCCGGTTTACGGAAATCCAGATGGCAGGAATAATTTTCGATTCCATGGCAGTAGCCGGTTTGTTTGATCATTTCAAGATCGTATTCTGTTCGTTCTTTCAGACGGAAAGCTTCTTCCATTAGTCCTTGTTTTTTGAGTTTAGCCGTGTGTTTTTCCATCTCGGTCTTAATATTATTAAGAGCCAGAGATAACTTGTTTTGCGGGGCGATCCAATATTTGGCCGGAAAAATTTTAGTAGAGATCAGTCGTTCAAATTTCAAGTCATCGAATTCTAAAGCGTCAAGATCAATATTATCGGCGACGCTGATTTTTTTGATGTGATTATTTAAAATTTTAACTTTTAGCACTTCGTTTCCGGTAGCGGGAATAATTTCAAATTCCTCTCTTGTTTTGCGGAACTTGCTTCTTTTAAGTTCTACGTCGGGAATATATTGTAGGCGCAGAAGGAGACGGCTAAACTCACCGGCGGTCATTTTTTGTCCTTCGAATATATCGAGACTCAATTTTTTGTATTCCTCTGGCGAACCAAGATTATAAATACAAGAAACAGAGGCTACAATAATTACATCATCTCTGGTTAAGAGAGATTGAGTGGCGGCATGGCGCAAGCGGTCAATTTCTTCATTGATACGGGAATCCTTTTCTATGTAAGTATTGGTATGAGGGATATATGCTTCCGGCTGGTAGTAGTCGTAATAACTGACGAAATAATGTACAGAATTTTTCGGGAAAAATTCCTTAAATTCCTGATAGAGCTGGGCGGCCAGGGTTTTGTTGGGGGAAATGACTAGAGTTGGTTTTTTTACATTAGCAATAACATTGGCGATGGTAAAAGTTTTTCCGGAGCCGGTGACGCCCAAAAGAGTTTGGTGCCTCAGGCTATTTTTAAGGTTTTTGGTTATTTTCTGGATAGCTTCCGGCTGGTCTCCGGTTGGTTTAAATTTTGAAGTTAATTTGAACATGAAGTTCTAATATGTAAGAATACGATTGTGATTTCCTTTATTTCCGGCACAATTGAAGCGGTTTCGGAAGGTTCAGTGATTGTAAATACAAACGGCGTGGGCTACAGGGTGGTATTGCCAGAAAGAGTTCACGGTATTTTATCAAAAGTAGGTGCCCAAGTCAAGCTATTTATCTACCCGAATTTCAGCGTCAGAGAGGGTACTTTTGATCTTTATGGATTTGAGACAGAGGAGGAGTTGTCTTTTTTCCGGCTTCTTTTAACCGTTTCGGGAGTCGGCCCAAAATCTGCCCAAGGACTGCTTTCCTCTGTGGACCTGCCTTCCCTGCAGTTGGCTATCGTGAAAGGAGACAGTGAATATTTGCGCAAACTTTCTGGAATCGGTCCCAAAACCAGCCAAAGGATCATTTTGGAACTGAAGAGTAAACTAATGGAAAAAGATTTTGGTATGGGTAAGGATCGGAATTTTGCTTCTGAAGGGGAGGCTATCGATGCTCTGGTTTCTTTGGGCTATTCCGCTTACCATGCCCGTGAAGCGGTCAAAGCAGTCACCATCGAAGCCAAAACTTCCGAAGAAAAGATTAAACAAGCCTTGAAAATTTTGGGGAACAACAAAAAATAAGTGGAGCACTCTTTTCTACAATCTAAAGAATGGTTTAATTTTCAGAAATCTCTGGGCCGAGCGGTTTTTTTCTATGAGCAGAGAGGAATCAAAACAGGTATAATCAAATTACCGCTTCCGTTTAAAAAGAGCTATCTCTATATTTCTCATGGACCGACCATAGATTTTAATCAGATGACCGGAGGGATAGATAATGAGGTGCGGAATTTTATCCGATATTTAAACAATTTAGCTAAAGAAGAGAAGGCGCTTTTTATCAAAGCCGAACCGCTAAATGACAGCGTGGCTCAATTTTTAGCTAAAAATAAATTTAAAAGATCAAAAAAAGAAATCCAGCCGGCTAGGACCGTAATTTTGGACTTAACTCAGTCGGAAGACCAGCTTTTAGATCGTTTGCATCATAAAACCAGATATAATATTAAAGTAGCCGAAAAAAACAGTGTAGTTATCCACCCGCAAGGTTGGACCTTGCGGGTGGATAACTTTTGGAAGTTAATGAAGAAAACAGTAAAGCGGGATAAATTTTCATCTCATCCCAAAGATTACTACGAAAAGTTATTGAATTTTTTCAGCGGCGCTTCAGAAATAAAAACTAAACTCTTTCTAGCTTATCATCAGGACAAACCGGTAGCGGGGCTAATCCTTCTTACTCATAAAGGAACCGGCTACTACCTGCATGGCGCCTCTGATTATGATTACCGTCATCTGATGGCCCCGTATTTACTGCATTGGTCGGTAATAAAATTTTTGAAACAAGAAGGTTTTGAAAATTACGATATGTGGGGAATCGATTCGCGCCGCTGGCCGGGAGTGACTCGTTTTAAATTAGGATGGGGTGGTCGCACTGTGGAGTACCCCGGAACTTTTGACAAAACCATCTCCTGGTGGTGGCATCAACTTTATAAAATCAGCCATAAAGTTTTTTAATGCTTACCGAGAATAAAACTTTAGAAAAGTTTTTGAAGTTAGGCCGGAGAATAATTCCTCGTCGACTTTTTAAAGCCGGCCAACCGCTCTACCACTGGGGACTGGCTTGGGTTGGGTCTTTGTTTTATGGTTTCCCCTCTCGGACGATGAAAGTAATTGGAGTAACCGGGACAAAAGGCAAGTCTACTACGGTTTATTTAATTTCAAAAATTTTGGAGGAAGCCGGTTTGCCGGTAGCGGCCATTGGTTCTTTGGGTTATAAAATTAAAGATAAAGAATGGCCTAATAATTTAAAAATGACTATGCCGGGCCGTTTTAAAATAAACAAATTCATGCGCGAAGCCCAAAAAGCCGGTTGCAAATACTTAGTTCTGGAAGTAACCTCGGAGGGAATTAAACAAAAAAGACATTTGGGGATTAAATTTGATTCGGCGGTGCTGACCAATATTTATCCCGAACATCTGGAGAGCCATGGCTCAATGGAAAATTATATCCGGGCCAAAGAGATGCTTTTCCGTGCCGCCAAACATACCCATATTCTTAACGAAGATGAACCATTACTGGAAAGGTTTAAAAAGTTAAGATCAAATAAGAAAATTCTCTATGGTTGGCACGACTGGACTAAGTTGGATTTGAATACTTTCCTGGAAGGAGATTTTAATAAATATAATGTTTTGGCGGCGGTAGCGGCGGCAGAAAACTACGGAATAAAGATTGAAACCATCCGAAAGGCTTTGGAGAAGATTATTTCCGTTCCGGGACGGATGGAGTTTGTAAACTCCGGACAGCTGTTCCAGGTGGTGGTGGATTATGCTCACACTCCGGAGTCTCTTGAGATGGTGTATTCTTATCTGAAGAAAAAACTGCCGGCTGGTGGGAAATTGATAGGTGTATTGGGCGCTTGCGGGGGAGGAAGAGATAAATGGAAGAGGCCGGAGTTCGGCCGGATCGCCGCTCAATACGGCAATGAAATAATTTTAACCAACGAAGATCCATATGATGAGGATCCGGAAAGTATTATTAAAGAAGTTTTGTCCGGTATTCCCAAATCGGAAACTCCAAAATATAAAGTGCAAATTATTCTTGATCGCCAGCAGGCGATTGCCCACGCTTTGGAGATAGCTGGAAAAGACGATACGGTAGTGATAACCGGCAAAGGATCGGAAACCACTCTAGCGGTAGCCAATGGACAAAAGATTCCCTGGTCTGATCGGAAAATTGTTGCCGATAGTTTACAAACCCTCTTGTCCAAAGATACCCAATAGGTTATTTATGAAGCAGGATTAGTTTTTTAAAAATGGAGGAAAAATTTGTCTTTGGCGAAAATTTCCAAAGAAAAAGTTCCGGTTTTTGTTTTTTTAGATGAGAATGTTTCCTGTGCTAATTTTGAAAAATTAAAAAGCGCTCGTATTTCTCCGAGGTATGAATTAAAAGTGATTCCATTTCCTCCTGTCATGGACTGTCTTGGAATTTTTGATTTCCAGGTGGCTTTATTTTTAAAGAAAATGATTCTAAGCAGTTTTTACGGGATATATCGCGTTTTGCATAATAATCCTTTGCCCATCTTTATTTTTTTAACCAAAGATCTCACTTTTATAGAGGATGCGGAAAAAGGATTTGAGAGCTGGAGGGATAATCGCAAAAGAAGAAACCAAGATAGAAATATTAAATTTTACAAAGATCCGGTTAATCCTGACAGAGACATTATTGCCGTTAAACGGCCTGAAGGTCAATTTATAAATATTGCGGTAAAGTATATTAAAGGAGCCAAAAAAGAAACTAAACACTCCCTTATTTACAAAATGATCAGACTACTCGAAAATTATTTACAAGAGTAGACAGCGAGCCCTCTCGAGGGCTTTTTGTTTGTTTTACACAATTTTTATGTTAAAATAGCAATAATGTTGCGGTTTAATCTTAAAGAGAAATTGTTGGACCACTCTGATCAGCGGGAGCCGCATGGCCTACCCTGGATTTTGATTGTGCTTTTATTGGTGCTGCTTTCGGTGGCGGTTTTATATTTTGGCCGAAGCGTCAGTTATGAGCCGGCTACAGCCAGCACCGGACGCAACGGAGTGGTTCGTCCTTCCAGAACTTATTCCGTATTTTACAGCGGCGGGGTTTTCAGTCCCACCAATTTGCGCATCCACAACGGAGACACAGTTAAATTTCAAAATAACAGCTTACTCGCAGTGAGAATTGTGCCTGATTCGGAGAAAGACCAGCAAAATGGGGTCGGTTTTTCCAATATCGGGGAAATTTCACCCAAGAATTCTTTTTCTTATACTTTTTCTACTCCTGGTATTTTTAATTACCACAACGAAAAAAATCCTAATGAAGCTGGCGCGATCATTATTCGTTAAAGAAGTTATTTTATTTGGGGCCGTACAAGCCTTGGGACTATGGACGGCCTTTCGTTTTCTTACTAAGCCGGAACTAGGTCATCTAGTGCAAGACGTCTCGGCTGATTTTCATTTTACTCTGACTGATTTTTTTATTTTAGCTGTTTTTGTTTTTCTTTTTATTTTTTTGTCGGCCAAAAAAGGAAGAGCTAGCCGGTTCTTTTTTCGCGGATTCTTGGGGCTGATTATTTTCAGTGGGGCGCAGGTTGTTTTCTCCCTTTTTTTACGGCCTTTTGCGGCTCTTTTAGCTTCTCTAGCTTTGGTATTTGGTATGGTCACTATTCCGCGCGTGGCGGTTTTGAATTTGGCCGTAACGTTTGGATTAGCCGGAATCGGCACGGTGCTTGGTTTGAGTCTCAAGCCTACTATTGTGGTCTGGATTCTGGCTCTTCTTTCCATTTATGACATTATCGCTGTTTACTGGACCAAGCACATGGTTAAAATGGCCGAAGGCATGATCGCTTCTCGGGCTATTTTCGGTTTTATTATTCCCAATAAGTTTTCCGGGTTTAAAGAAAAAATTTCCACTGTCCAGCCCGGGGGAGATTTTATGATTTTGGGAAGCGGGGATATTGCCTTGCCTTTGGTTTTAATTGTTTCTGTGGCGCGCCTTTCTTTTATTCAAGCTTTTATCGTGGCCGGTTTTTCTATTCTTGGCCTTTTAGCCACTCACTTGATTTTTGTGAACCAAAAAGTCCGCCGCCCCATGGCCGCCTTACCTCCCATTGCGGCGCTTTCGATTATTGGTTATTTAATCGTTAACATTTTTTAAATTATGAAACTTACTTTTCATGGCGGAGCGATGTCGGTGACGGGGGCGAATTATTTATTGGAGCATGACGGTCTTAAAATTTTGGTTGATTGCGGATTGTTTCAGGGATTTAAATATGCCGAGTCTTTGAATTATGAAAAATTTGCTTATGACCCGGCCGAGATCGACTATGTTTTCATCACCCACAGCCACACCGACCACATCGGTCGTCTGCCTAAACTTTACAAAGAAGGTTTTAGAGGAAAGATTTTCGTCGTTGAACCGACTAAAGAATTGATGGGGCGGGCTTTTCCTGACAACTGGAGCCACATGGCCGAAGAAGCCAAAAACGATAATCATGATCCGCTCTATGCTGAAGAGGATATTGCTGGGGTGATGGGACTCATTGAAGGAATACCGTATCATCAAAAGATCACATTATTCGACCAGAGACCGAGGGGAACAGTTTTTGCGAGCACTGCCGAGACAAAAACTAGTTCACCGAGGGCTCTTGAGATCACTGTGGAGTTTTTTAATTCTGGGCATATTTTAGGCTCGGCTATCGTATGTTTTGAATGGTCAAGGTTCGACCTTTCTGAAGATCCAAGGTCGAACCTTTCAGGAAACAAGATTTACTTCACGGGAGACTTAGGAAATTCCCCTTCTCTTCTGTTGCCTGACAAAGAGTTTGTCAACGACGCGGACTATACAGTGATCGAATCCGCTTATGGTAATCGAGTGCATGAAAACAAGGAAGAAAGAAGTGTAATTTTCAGAGATGTTGTGCGATATATTATCAAGAACAAAGGCGTTTTGATGATTCCTTCTTTTGCTATCGAACGCACCCAGGAAATTATTTTTGAATTGCACAAACTTTTCACAGCCGAGGAATTGCTGACGGTGCCGGTTTTTGTAGACAGCCCTTTAGCCAACAAAATGACCGAAGTCTACACTCAATTTCCTAATTATTTAAAAAAAGAAGCCAAGGAATTCATCGGTCCGGGAAAAAATATTTTTGATTTCCCCGCTTTACGGGAGACGCATACGGTGCAGGAGTCTAAAGAAATTAATGACACTCCCTCTCCCAAAATTATTATTGCTGGTTCCGGTATGTCCAATGGCGGGAGAATTTTGCATCACGAGCGGCGGTACCTTTCCGATCCCCGTAGTGCGATAGTCTTTGTGGGTTACCAGGTGGCTGGCAGTTTGGGGCGGAAAATTTTAGATGGCCAGTCGGAAGTGACTATTTTCAATGAACCGGTTGCGGTCAGGTGCCTGGTTAAAGGAATCGGCGCTTACTCTGCTCATGCTGATCAGCCGGCGCTTTTGGACTGGATCGGTCGGGCGAATCAAGAAGGCAAGCTGAAAAAAGTTTTTATAGTGCAGGGAGAAGAAAATTCAGCTAAAGCTCTGGCCAGCGCGGTTAAGGATAATTTGGCTGCTGAAGCAGTAGTACCGAAACTTTCCGAAACTTTTGATTTATAAAAATATCTGATATATTTTTGATATGGATACGGACACAAACAAAAAAGGTCAGATGAACATGCCGGCGTCAGAACTGCCGGTTGAATCGGTCAAGCCGGATGATTTTAGAACTTCTTTGCATTGGCGGGTTTTTCGGATACTTTCCGAATTCGTTGATGGATGGCAGTTTTTGGCTGACTTCAAAAAAACGGTTTCTTTTTTCGGTTCAGCTCGATTTTCCGAAAACGATCGGTGGTATGGCGAGGCGCGCAAGTTAGGCAAAATGGCGGCCGAGGCTGGTTTTGCGGTAGTTACCGGCGGCGGTCCCGGTATTATGGAGGCCGGCAACAGAGGTGCCGTAGAAGGCCAGGGGGATTCGGTCGGATTAAATATTCAACTGGCTATGGAACAAAGAATCAATCCGTATGTTAAAGAAAGCGCTGCTTTCCATTATTTTTTTGTAAGAAAGGTGATGCTCTCCTTTGCCGCCAGGGCTTATGTGTTTTTCCCTGGAGGATTCGGTACTTTAGACGAAGTATTTGAAATTTTAACCCTGATTCAAACTAAAAAAATATCCGACAAAATCCCAGTCGTTTTGGTGGGAAAAGAATTTTGGGATCCTGTCGATAAATGGCTTAAGGAAGAAATATATAACAAATATCAAACAGTTGATAAAGAGGACTTGGCTATTTACAAGATCGTTGATTCGGCTGAAGATGCCTTTGATCTGATTAAGGATGCCCCACCTCGGGAAGACTGGTATTACTAAATTCCCTCCTAGGCTCGCAATAATTAAATACCATCGCAAATTAGCACTCTTGACAAGAACAGTTAGCAGTCATACCATATGACTGCTAACTGTTAAAATGGGTGGTAAATTCATCTTAACTCCCAATAATTTTGGTATTTAAATCTCATGGAATTAAGAAAACACAATTTGACTGGACGGGATGAAATGCCCTTGGTGGCCCTGAAAAATGTTGTTTTATTTCCTCGCATTATTATTCCCTTGGTGGTACAGCGTCCCAAATCAGTGGCTGGACTGGAGCATGCTTTATCCAAAGATGGATTTATTGTTTTTGTTGCTCAAAAAAACTTGAAAGATCAGGCCGAGCCGTCTGATTTTTTCCGGATTGGCACAGTGGGCCGGGTTGTTTCCACCAATCGTTTAACCGACGGCTCTTTTAATATTAACGTGGAGGGTATTACTAGAGTGAAAATTACGGACTTTACCCAGAAGTCTCCTTTTTTCAAGGCAAAAGTTGAACCAATTACCCCGAATTATGAGGAAACAGTAGAAAACGAGGCTCTGGCTAGAAATATTATTGATCAGTTTAAAAAAGTAACTGAATCGAAAATTTATCCTTCTGTTTTACCGAATTTTCTGTTTGGTCTTCAACAAATCAAAGATCCGGAACAGCTGGTCAATCTCATTGTGGTGAATTTGAATTTGGAATTGACTGATCAGCAGGATGTTTTAGAAACTGTTGATTTAGCCGAAGCGATGCGTAAGCTGAATATTTTTCTGACCAGAGAAACTGAAATCATGGAAGCGGAAAAAAAGGTAGTGAAAGAAACTAAGCGCCAGCTGGGTAAAATGCAAAAAGAAATTTTTCTTAGAGAACAGCTTAAGAGTATCGAAAAGGAACTTGGTTTGGAAGATGAAAAAGGAGAATATGATCAGCTTCGCTCAAAAATTAAGAAAGCAGGAATGCCCAAAGAGGTGGAGCAGAAAGCGATGAAAGAGCTGGGGCGTTTGGAAAAGATGCCCATGCTTAGTCCAGAGGTATCCTATTTACGCACTTACCTCGACTGGCTAGTAGAACTGCCCTGGTCTATCGAGACACATAAGTCTATCGACTTAAAACAGGCGGAAAAAGTCTTAGATAAAGAACATTTCGGTTTAGATAAAGTTAAAGAAAGAATTCTGGAATATTTAGCGGTGCAAAAACAGGTTGGAAAGGTGCGCGGGCCCATTTTGTGTTTCTTTGGTCCTCCGGGAACAGGGAAAACTTCCATTGGGCGTTCGATTGCCAACTCCTTGGGGAGAAAATTCGTCAGGGTTTCTTTGGGAGGTCTGCATGACGAAGCCGAATTGCGCGGACATCGCCGGACTTATGTCGGCGCCCTGCCAGGAAGAATTATCCAAGGTATTCATACGGCCGGAGCCAAAGACCCGGTTTTTATGCTGGATGAAATTGATAAAATCGGCCAGGATTTTCGGGGCGATCCGGCATCAGCTCTTTTGGAGGCGCTTGACCCGGAGCAGAATTTTTCATTTTCCGATAATTATTTGGAGGTACCTTTCGATCTTTCCAATGTAATTTTTATTACCACCGCTAACCGTCTTGATACTATTCCGCCTGCCTTGCGGGATCGTTTAGAAATTATTGATTTTCCGAGTTACATGGAAGAAGAAAAATTGAATATCGCCAAGCAATTCCTTTTTCCAAAACTTATTGAACAGCACGGATTAAAACAAAAGACCATCAGCTTGGGTGATAATGTTCTACTTGATGTGATCAGAAAACACACCAGTGAGGCGGGAGTGCGGGAATTGGAACGCAAACTCTCCACTATTTTCAGAAAAATAACCAGGCAGGTAGTAGAAAATGGGCAGCAGCTAAAAGTGCTAGTAGATAATGAAAAATTGCATAAATTTTTGGGACCGGCCAGATATACCCATCAGGTTGCTGAGAAAAAAGATGAAGTGGGTGTGGCTACTGGTTTAGCCTGGACGCCGGTGGGAGGAGAGGTTCTTTCTATCGAAGCCACTAAAATGCCCGGCCGGGGAAAACTAATCCTTACCGGTCAGCTTGGCGAAGTAATGCGCGAATCAATTAGTGCTGCTTTAAGTTATGTTCGTTCCAATGCTGCTAGATTTAAAATTAAAGACGATTTTTACAAGCATGACATTCATATCCACATCCCTTCCGGAGCTATTCCCAAAGACGGGCCTTCCGCGGGGGTGGCGATGATGGCGGCGATCATCTCCTTACTTACCAAGAAGCCAGTTTCTAGGACCGTTGGAATGACAGGAGAGATAACTTTAAGAGGAAAGATCTTGGAAATAGGCGGAGTCAAAGAGAAAATTTTGGCTGCTCATCGGGCCGGACTTAAAACCATCATCATACCGGAGGAAAATGAGAAAGATCTCGAAGATATCCCTCCAAAAATAAAAAAATCACTGAAATTTATCCTGGCTAAAACCGTGGACGACGTCTTGAAGGTCGCTCTAAAATAAGCGATAATTATAGAACCTATATGATGAATAAAAGGTTCTATTCAGCGGTGGCTGTTTTGGTGGGTGGTATTATCGGGGTAGGCATCTTTGGGGTGCCTTTTGTTTTTACCAAAGCCGGTTTTCTGACTGGCCTTATTTTTTTAATCGGTCTTACTGTCTTAACTCTGGCTTTAAACCTGGCTTACGGCGAAGTTATTTTAAGGACAGACAAACCACATCAACTAGTGGGCTATGCGGGAATTTATTTGGGTGATTTTGCCAAGAAGTTTACTTTTTTTACCTTTACCTTAGGAATTTATTCCGCTCTCCTGGCTTACATTGTGGTGGCGGGAGAATTTTTAACCAATGTAGTTTCTTTAAAATTTTATCTGTCTCCAGGTGCTTTGGGCACCGTTTTTTTTATAGCGGGGGCTTTGGCTGTGGCTGCCGGATTTAAAGCTTTGACCAAAGTGGATTTTTGGGCGGCTCTCTTTTATATTGCCGCCGTAGCGGGAATTGGTCTTTGGGGTATTCCGCAAGTAAACTTAAGTAATTTTGTTTTATTTAACAAAGAATTCTGGTTTCTTCCTTATGGAGTTATATTTTTTGCTTTGACCGGGATGTCTTCGGTGGTTTTACAAAGAGAAGTGTTGGAAGGGGAGGAGTTGTATTTAAAAAAGGCTATTTTATGGGGGACACTTATTCCAGCGGTAATTTATCTTTTTTTGGCCTTTATAGTAGTGGGAATTTCCGGAGAGGCTACTTCTACCGAAGCGGTGGCCGGCTTAATACCATTTTTAGGTAAGAAAATTATTGTGCTCGGTTCTCTTTTTGGAATTGCGGCTATTTTTACTTCCTTTATTAATTTAGCCAGAATACTGCAGGAGTCTTTTTCTTTTGACTGGAATTTAAACAAATTTTGGGCTTGGTTTTTCGCCCTCTTTCCACCGTTTTTCATCTTCCTTTTGGGGGTACGGGATTTTATCGGCATTATCGGCTTAGCTGGAGCATTGGCCATCGGTCTACACTCGATTATTTTTGTTCTTATTTATGGGAAGGTTAGAAAACTCGGCCATCGTATTCCGGAGTATTCTCTTAGTTTGCCAAAATGGTTTTGGTATCTGGCCATGATTCTTTTTTCGGCGGGCGTTGTTTTGTCTTTAATTAAATAGTTATCCACAACCAAGGTCCAACCTTGCGTGTGGGTAACGAGATGCAAATGCGAGCTAAACTAGAAAAGTTCATTTTTTACCTTTTTATTTTTTGTGTTCCTTTTCAGACCAGAATAATTTTAAAAACATGGGGAGAGAGTTTTAACGAGTGGAGCACCGCTTTTTTATACGGCACGGATATACTACTTTTGATCCTTTTTATTTTTTGGTTGATAAGAGTCGTCCAGAGGCGGAGTATCCACAAGCAAGGTTGGACCTTGGTTGTGGATAACTTTTCTTTGGCGGATAAGATTTTTCTTGTTTTTATTGGCTTGGCCGCTTTTTCTATCAGCCAAGCCGGTAACAAATTTCTAAGTTTTTATAGCTGGATCAAACTTTTAGAAATGGCCGGTCTTTATTTTTATATTAAAAGCAGCGCCGGTGTCGCCTTTACTGTTAAGGGTCTGATTCAAACAGTTGTTTTATCCGGTTTTTTTCAAAGCATTATCGCTGTTACGCAGATTTTTTATCAGCGCAGTCTCGATTTAAAAATTTTGGGCGAATCTTTTTTGCGTCCTAATTTTTCCGGGGTAGCGGTAGTCCCTGTATTGGGAGAAAAGTTTTTGCGTGCTTATGGAACACTGCCTCACCCCAATCTTTTGGCTATTTTTTTGGTCTGGACAATTTTTTTAGCCATATTTTTATATCTCTCTTCCCATTCTTACCAATCCAAGGTTGGACCTTGGCTGTCGATAAGTATAATTTATCCGGTGTCCTTACTGGCCCTTTTACTTACTTTCTCCAGGACAGTGATTGGAATTTCTTTTTTAGTATCGATAATCTATTTTCTGATTGTTTTAAGGAATTCGTCTCTAAAAAAAAATCTTTATTTTCTTAGGTTTAAAATAATCCGTCTCTTTTCTATCTCCGGTCTGGTTTTGATTGTTTTTGTGACTTTATTTACCCCCCAAGTGATTTCTCGCCTGCAGATATCACTTGATGACCAAGCTGTCCAGGAGCGCGGTTTTTATAATTCGGTCGGGATGGAAGTAATTACCGGTCAAGCCTGGCTGGGAGTGGGGATGGGGAACTTTGTCTCTTGGTTCCAAAATAATAACCGCGGTTTGTCATCCTGGGTTTACCAGCCGATTCATAATATTTATCTTTTGATTGCTTCGGAAATCGGCTTAATCGGTCTCATCTTATTTTTATCTTTTTTGTTTTTATTGTTAAACAAACATCGGCATTTCTTTTGGTTTCCTTTGTTATTTATTTTTCTAGCCATCGGATTGTTCGATCATTTCTTCTGGACTCTCCAACAAGGCCAGCTTATCTTTTGGATGACCTTGGGGTTGATGGCCGCTTCCAAAAACCAAGAGAAATAGTATAATTCTTTAATAGATAAAATATGGAAAATCTTCTCATATTTATTCAGGAACACGCCCCTTATCTGATAGACCATAAATACCTCTTTTTGTTTTTGGGTGGAGCGATTGAGGGCATGAATACTCTAGTGCTAGGAGGATTCGTTGCTTCTACTGGCCAGGTAAAATTGCATCTACTCATTCCCTTATTGGTAGCGGCCCATACCATTAATGGCTACGGCTGGTATCTGGTTGGTTATCTGGGCGGGGCCAAGTCGCTCGACAAGTGGGGGCATAAAAATAAAATTAGCCATCAGGTGATCAATAAAATCGAGGAGTATTTCAAGCGATACAGCGGGAGAACGATCATGTTTGCCAAATTTACCTTTTCTCTGGAAATCGCCACCATGATTTTGTGCGGTTCTCTTAAATACGACCTGAAAAAGTTTTCCAAATATAATTTTTACGGATCGGCGGGTTGGGTGGGAATGACCGTTTTTGTGGGTTATTTCTTTGGTCAAAGT
>Ga0209542_10009755_pt1 | contig 17527 bp, 10 predicted proteins | sample RifCSPhighO2_01_FD_184028 | JGI IMG/M metagenome (GOLD analysis project Ga0209542, IMG submission 184028) | Soil microbial communities from Rifle, Colorado - Rifle CSP2_plank highO2_0.1 (SPAdes) (version 2) | ecosystem: Environmental > Terrestrial > Deep subsurface > Rock core/Sediment ...
TCAGAAATCACCACTCCTCGCGGCACATAAATTCTATTATAATTTTTATAACTTCCGGAAGGAAATACTTCACTCGGACTGCTGTTTGTATACACAATTTTTATTCGCGTTTCTATATCACTGCCATCCAAAAATTTCTTCACTAATTCCACTTTTTTCTGCACATATAAATTCGCTTTATTTACACCCAAATTTGCTTCAATAATAGCCAAATAATCAGCTAAACAATAATTTACATTGCATTCTAAGTCAATAATTCTTCCACCCCAACCATATTCCTCAATTTTATTCTGAAGAATCTCATCATGAAAATAAATTAATATATCTTTTTCATCCAATCTTTCATTTATTACAGGCAATAAATTCAACATACTAACTTCTCTCTGAATTATCACATTAAATATAGCCTTACCCACCGAACCTAAGAAATCTCCCTTAGCAGTAGATCCTGGAAAAAATCCTTTTTGTATATAAGTCGTCGCTTTTATAAAAACATTATCCGCTGTAATGTATTCTCTATAATCAGGCAGATAAACCGGCCCTGTAATTTTCAAGATTTCTTTCAATACATTAAAATTGACTCCCATCACCACATCAAACTTCTCACTCAATTCTTTTTCCAAAAACCACTCAGCCTGTTGAGCCGAAAGCATAAAATCAGGATCAAAATTGCTGTCTCTCAAAAACCAATTAGGTTGAGACATATACTCTCTTATAGGAAGCGGTGGCTCCACATGAGCCAGAAGTTTTCCATCCGCATCATAAACATCGTGTATTTTAAAATCAGTTACCCTCCCTCTTTCTATATTTAAAATCGCATATGATCCTATAAATCCGCCAGTTGGCCTAAGTTCCATATTATTTTGAAAAAGTATCAAAATCTTATAGCTTCCTCCATCAAATAATTTTTCCATAAATGGCATAAATTTCTCGAGCGTTTGTATATACTCGCCTCCCCGATTGATTTGGGAAAGTAAAGTTTCTTTGGGAAAAAAAGCTAAATTAACTCTACTTATATTTTCCCTCATTTCTATAAAATTCTTTTTTGTTTTTATCATTAGCTGACCAATTCTTTTTATATCTTCATCTTTTACAGCAAGTGTTTCATCTCCTATTCTGTCTTTATAACTCTGAAACATCTCTATTGCCATAAGTCCATCCTCGCCAGTCTCAAGAGTTTTATTTGCCGCGGTATTAATTTTTTTCCAATCACCCAAAGTGCTTTCCCCCAAAGGCCCTAGTACAACGGATAAACTATTGAGAAAAAAATTATTTACTCTTAGATCACCTTCGCTTTTTCTTAAATATAATTTTGCTCCTTCCAAATCACCCCTAAATAAATAATCTTGAAAATTTTTCAAACTGCCATAAAGAGAAAAAAAATTAAATAAAACAAATAAAATAGGAGAGAGTATTAAAACTGAAATAAGGAAGCTTCTAACCCACAATATATTAATTCTTGGAAATTTTATATTAACTTTTTTTACTTCTCTTTTTCTTTCTTCCTCCACCCCTTCCTTGGCAAAATCAAGAGTAGGGGAGTCTTGTAATTTTGCAAACATGGCCCACAACAGAGTTTGTCCAAGCTTTTCCTCATCCCACATTCTTATATCACCTATAAATATCAACCTAACATTTTTACTCTTCTCTATATCTTCCCCCAAAACCTGTCCTAGCCGATTTTTATCTATATCCCTGTATCGTTCGCTTACTAATAAAAATTTACTTTTTCTGTGTCTTAAATGTTTTCTAATATCCTTAACATCCAACCCTTTCTCAAAAATAAAAATATAATCAGCATTATAAAATAGGGGAGACAGAATTCTTTTAAATATTACCTGACAACCTTTTTCTTCTAATTTTTCCTTGACTTTTTCTCCAATACTTCCTCCGCCAATAATTCCTACAATAATATTTTCTTTTTCCTCAATTTCGTGAAATATATTAATCCCTTTACCCATATAATTTATTCTACTAAATATTAACGCAGAATTCTTCGGGAATAACTGCGTTTGAGGCTAAAAGAGCGTGAAACGTAGGGCCATGAAACGAGTAGGGTGGGCAAGGGTACGTCCGGAAAAGTGTAATGACGATAAGCCTCAAACAAATTTTAATATAAATAAAAAATGACATTACAACAAAGGCTAAATTGTGCATATAAAATTGCCCAAATTTTGCACTAGCCTTGTTGGAAAAAGTGTAATGACAAATAACTTCAAAACTAAGTGGAGATTATGAATTATCGAGGGCTTGATTAACCAGCTTATCCGCTTCCCAATTTTTTTCTCGAGGTATATAACTATAAGAAATATTTCCTCCAGCTTCCTGTTCCAGTTCTCTTATCTTCACGATAAAATTTCTAATATCTCCGTTTTTCACCTTAAAAAGTCCATTCAGTTGATTCACCACAAGACTCGAATCAAGAAAAAAGTTTATCCGCTCTACCTTTACACTTAACGCTTCACCCCTTACGCTTTCCAGCGCTTCCACCACCGCCGTATACTCAGCAAAATTATTCGTCGCCACTCCTATCTTTTTTCCTATCTCCTTTATCTTATTTCCTTTATCATCTTTCACTACCACACCCACAGCAGCCGGCCCCGGATTTCCCCTCGCACCGCCATCTGTAAAAATAGAAAGATTCATAAATAAAATAATTACACAATTACTATTTGCTTAATTACTTGAAGAAAAATCATTGGCTAATTGTAGCAGCAGGAGTAGGAGAGGAAGGCATAGTTTCCACTATCTTAAGAAGTCTTACCACTTCATTCCAGTTATCAGCAAGTCCGTCTTTAAATATCTGTTCCCAAGCTGCCAATCCATCATTATTTTGCGCTGTTTTATATTCCTCAAGCTTACTCTTATAAACATCCAATACATATGCCTTCTTAAAACTCATAGCAAGATAAACTATTTTTTCTTCAAGTTGGGGAATCCTGTCAGTATAAAACTTCATTATCATCTCCCATGTGACTGTGGGATCCTGCATTAGTTTATCCATCTCTGCTTGGTCACCTTCCTTAAGTTCAGATCCGATAGCATCAGATAGAGCCACCGAAAAAGCTTCTGTATACACCTTCACTATCTCCATCTGTTCCTCCTCGCTCCATTTACTAGCGAGTATCAGATCGAGTATGTCGTATTGTGCTAAATCAATCAGCGCCATAATTTATTTATCTTTTTGGTATCACCAATGGACCTAAAGGTCCTTTAATAACATTAGGATCTGCAGGAACAAAGGGTGGGGGATTAATAAATGGCCCAGTATTTGGTGCTGTCAGGGGAGGTGCAGTTGCTGCTGAGGCAGACTGAGTCAATTGCTGCCACCAGCTACCAGCCTCATCTGGCGTAGGGATTCTCCATTTACTTGTATCCAAATTCTTCGCAAAATCATCCGCATTACTTAATTTGTCCACTAAGAAATCCTTTGCTCCGGCAATCCATGGAAACGCACTTGTTACAAGCTTCACAGCGCCTCCAGCTATCTTTGCTACAGTCGCAGACGTTGCAATATCAAGAGCTGCCACCACTCCAGTTGCCTTCACCATAGAAGCTATATCCATAGCCACAGCCCCTTTAGTCCAATCACCAAGCTCTAATTTTTTCACCATATTCTCATATTCGAGTCTTCGAAATGTATCCTGTTCGACAGGCGTAAGTTTTTTATTATAAATTTGCTGACTAACAGCCTCAATATTTTTCCAACTATCAAACTTTTCCAGATCCTCAGGTTTCCAATCAGATCGTAATTGTTTCAATGTATCAGCCATAAGGCCCATATAACCTCCCCGTGCTATTAATTTCTTTGCTCGATCCGTATCAATTACATCACCATCAAGTTTTGCCGTATCCAATTCTTTAGTTTGTGGATTTACATAACTCAAAAGGTCCTCCACATCCTGATTCTTCCCAAACATTATATTTCTTATCATTTTGTTTTCCATACCGCGGGCAAACTTTGTTCCCAGTCCTCCTTTTGCTTCATTTATGGCCATCTTAGCAGCCATCCGCCCAAAACTCTCTCCCTGAAGCCTACGAACTACAGAAGAAATAGGTGAAAGTACTCCAGCTACAGCTGCCCCCACAAAAGGAGGAAGTACGTGTGCATTTACTACATTACCCACGCCAAATACCGCCTCAGCCAATGTTCCTCCTGTAACAGCACTTACTATCGGAAGAGCCACTGTACTTCCTCTGGCTTTACTTCTTTCCGGTCCACCGGCCAAAAATCTTGCCCTAATTCTTGCATTTACCTGGGCTGTTGCATGATGAGTATCGGCAGGATTTACACGCGTTCGTTCTGAAGCGGTATTCTCAACTCTTGCAGGCGTAGTAGGCTGCGTTACTGGTGTAGATTCAGGTACATTATCTGGCATAATTTATGTTTAAATCCAGTATTGCACAACCGATTTCTATTTGTCAACTCCACCACCACTATCAGGTTTATATCTAAACTCTTTACCATCAAAAGTTACTGTTCCATGACTATCATCCTCCATCCTATTTCCTCCAAATACCATATTGCCCCCACTATCAACACCTACCATATCATCAATACCGCTAAACCATCCCGCAGTTGGCCTGGATATTCTTTCCATATCATTGCTTATCGCCGCAAAACCTATACTAGTATTGTTTGTCTCTATCCTAATTGGTGTATCCATAAACCAGCCAGCTTGGTTTTGAATATATATGATCCCGCCCGACCATGGTTTTATCCTCGTCCGGATAAAAGACATCGAAAGTCTATCCTTACCAAAATATCTATCATTACATTTACCTAAATCTGTTCTTATTACCGGTTTTCCTTCTTCATTTTTTCCCACAGCATAAACTCCCGTAAAATCTTCAGGGAAATACCTCCCATCAGGAGACCTATCAAACCATATATCCTTTTGCCCGGGCTCAGTAGCAGGTATCTTTAGTTTCGCTCCTAGCTCAGGAACCTTGTGCTTCACGGCAATTAGTGTTACCTTCCCATTTGTAGCAAGCACCCTGACAGCCTCAACTTTATCGTGAAATAGAAAACTATCCAACTCCAGTGGAGAACCGTCTAATCTATTCCATTCCAGTTCATTCACCAATCCAGAATTATATCTCTTCAACATCATCTTTCTAAATTCCTCATAATTTCGAGGAAATCCCTCCTCGTCAATTAAACTAGATATCTCTTTGTCCTTCATTGCTTCCAAGCTTTCTGCCAAACGCGGAGGAAGATTGGTCGTATCTCCTGTTACCAAAGCATACCGCAATGCATATGTTTCAGCCTTTTCTCCCAAATCTTCTCTTACTTTCTCCAAAGATCTTTCTGTGGTTACAGCCGCTAATTTTTCTTGTAATTCAATCTTCGCTTTATTCAGTTCTTCTATCGTAGCTTGCAGAACTTCTATATTAGCCTGCTTCATTCCACCCATAGCCTTCAACAACTCCTGCTTTACGGTTTCTTCTCCAGGCAGTATCTCACGTTGTATATCGCTTAAATCTGAGGAAGCAACCATATCATATAAATTAGAAAGCGCAGAAGATACAGAAACAGCATGAGCTTTACTTTGCCCTTTTATCATTGACTCATCTGCCAAGGCATTAAAAGCAAATCTTAGTGCCATCTTCTGGGAAGCATTTAGAGACGAAAGAGACTGTTCTTTATTATAAACTCTAGAAAGCTCCGAGAAATCCAGGACAGTAGTAGTTTTCTCATTTTGTCTAACTTGCACTTCCAATATATCCTCTCCTTCGGCCTTTCTAATACCAAAACCAACTGATACCTGACCCCGAAGACCTGGATCATCAGCCCACAGTTGTTCTGAAAGATTCTTGTTTAGCCTTGGCCCAGCTCCATCGACTGATCTTATAAGACCAATTGTATTGCTCTGGAAAAAAGAAACCGTTTCACCAAAATCCTTAGGCGTAAGTTTTTTAAATTCTATTTGAGGTTGTTCTGGAATGGAAGGTGGCATATATAAAATTAAATTATTAGTCTATAACCATTATGAGAGTACCAAAAAAAAGAGTCAAGCTAAAACTTGACATTTATCTTCAAAATTCATACGCTTAATATATGGGCACAACAGCTCCCGCTGAAAATCTAAGCAAACCACCACAAGAATTTAAAGTCGATGATCAGGCAGGGCTATCCAAACCCAAAGCTGATACCACGGGTGCCTCGGCGGCATTTGGCATAAAACCTACTCTTGCTGTACCTGAAACTACTGCCTCAACCTCTTCTACTGATCAAGCAAAACCCCCTATTACCTATGATGAAGCTCTGGAAAAGCTAGCCACTCACGATATAAATCCTTTATTGATACCCGATCCTCAAGAAGCGGTTAATCAGCTTACCGTAAAAGGAATACCACTTGAGGAAGCACAGACAATTATTCAAGCGGGTTATGAATTAGAACATCCTCCATGGGAAGTAAAAATTGAGATGATCCCAGAACCGGAGGTAATTTTAAAACCCACCGATTTAGCCAGTTTGGGAATTAGAGGTTTTAATTCTAAACTAAGCCGCCAAGATAGAACTGCATTCATACAAGCAATGGCAAAAAATAAACTGGGATCAGAATTATCTGAAACCGAAGCAAGTCAATTATTAGACGATTATGAAAAAGCATCCGCAGCTTCTGCTACACCCCCCCCAGCAACTCCAACATCAGCAGAACTATCTCCCCCACCACCCGTCGTTGAACCACCACCAGGTTTTAATGAAGGACTAGCCCTTGAAAGATATTTAGATAATGGTCTTGTTACCAGATCTTTAGACCGAGGCCTATGGACTTATAGAGTAATTCCCATGAGAACCTCAGATTCCAATCCTGAAATCCAAAGACAAGCGCTCAACTGGAATATAGATCTTATAACTGGGAAAGTTGTCCGTTTAGAAGAATATGATTTGCGATTTCCAGGATTATTACAGGAGCTAATGCGGCCCCTTAGTGAAAAAATTAAGATTCGCGTAGGGGATAACCTCAAAGATAAAGCAACTTCTGAAGAAAAAATAATTATTAATATATATAATCAGGTAGCAAAAACCCTTCAGGATCTTCGTGATGTTCCCCAACTCACATTATCAGTTGCTCTAAGTCGCCTGAAACCAACACTAGACACCGGACTATTTGCGCAAAATAAAGAGTTTAAACAAGCACTCCTCAGTGAAGTTACTGCCATGCTTAACGGTACTTCATCGAGAATTCTTACTGCAACTGTTGATAAAAACCCCGGTCAAAAAGCCGAACCAGTCCCTGGAACTCTCACCAAAAAAGCAGAAACCCCTGCTCCCGCAGCTCCACCATCTACAGCAACTAAGGAATCAGCAGTTCCAAAGCCCCCGACACCGGCTACTCCGCCATCCCCACCCCCAGACGCAGGCACCAAAGTAGATACGCCACCTGCTGATATGTCTACTAGAATAGACTCTACACCGCCTTCTATAGAATCTACCACTCCAGCGGACCTGGCCAAATTACCATATGCAGAAGCTGCGGAGAGAGTAAAAGATCTAGACGCCGCCAAAATAGCAGAACTCTCCAAAACAACCCAAGGAAGAGCAGTTCTCGCTTCAATAGTCGACATGCTCACACCGGAACAATTAGCCCTAATACCTCCACCAGATAGACAGAGTAGATATTTGGGTCAATACGGTGTGACTCTCAATTTAAGTCCAGTAGATCTAAACGTTCTGGAAAGTTTTATAAAAAACAGACTGACAAGTATGACTGATCCGGCTGAAAGACGATTAATTATAGCCCAGGCGGTCCAGGATGCTCACCAAGCTGCTGCAGATTTACATACTAAGTTTCCTTCTAAAAGACCGGACGAAATGACAGATACGGAAATAGCTCAAAATCTGGCTCAACATAAAAAATTCCGTACCGCTCGGTTGTTTATCAAACTAGGGTAGGGGATCACGAAGGATTTTTGCTTCTCTCAAGTTGCTTTTTCACTTCGACCATATCCTCCTCAGTCTGTGAGGCTTCCAATTTCTCTGCAAATTCAAAATAAAGCTTGGCCTTCATTTCCTCAAAGTCATTCTTAGAATACTGTTTTTCTCCTTGTGCCATCTCCCACATCATCCGGTCTACCTCTTTCTTCAGCCTTATCTGATAAACCGTCGACAAAGTAGTCCAGCATATTTCCGCCAGCCTGAATTTCTGATCTTCAGTCATAGTAGGAAGTTTATCCAACATCGCCTTCCGATTTTCATCAGATAGCGGTGTCGTTTTTAGAAGCGCTTGCATTGTAATCATATTTTTATCCCGTAGCTGCTCTATGAGCTCTGTACACACGTCTATCAGCAGCCTGAAGAGAACCCTTCAGATCAATTCCTGATGTCAAATTCTCAGTCACCACCGCTTCCATAACAGCTCTTCCTATCTCTCTCTTCTGCGCCAAAATATTTTTTAGATACTTGGGATCATTCTGCATATCTGTATTAAAAGCTTGCACTATATCATCTTCCCATACTTGATCAGCTGGAGCAATAGTTTGGGGTTTACCTCCCACTCCTTTTGCAATTTTTTTCCTGCGGAAAGAACCGGTCCTATCATTCGGTTCAATAAGATATGTAGTTCCATCCTCCATTTCATACTCAAATCCCTCCACCTTACCTCCCACGGCCAACCTTCCAGCCTGACCAGCATCCAGATAGGCATCAGATACAGCGGCATAAAAATAATCTACCACATCTTGAGGTAGTCTCTCCATATATTGATCAAAATCCTCAAAATTTTTAAACTCTGCCGGCACAGGTCCTGCAGCTCCAGTATGTATATTCTTCAACCTAAGTGTTATCGGTACCCGTGCTACTCCTGTACCTGCTATTCCTCTTGCCCCACCCTCAGCCAAATGCATCTCTATATAAGCATCAGGCGCCTCTGTACTTGCCCATCTTATCTCGTCAGATTTCATGATAGAAGCCTTACTATCTTTCTCACCTATCTTATTTTGCACTTGGTCTCGATAGACTTGTATTTGAATATTCAGAAGTTCCATGCTGGCCTCCCCAGACATCCTGTAATAATCAAAAAAAGCTGCATTTTGGTGAACAAGCTCATCAAGATATTTTCCCTTTTCCAGTCCCTCAGTCTCTACAATTCTACCCGTTGCATCTCTCTTAAACACTCTGTCGCCTCCAGGCATTCCAGTTTCTTTATATTCACCACTACTGCTTTCCTGAATAGATTGATCCACGACGTCAACTGCCATTTGTACCTGCACAGCCTCAAGGAGTTCCCCGGTTTCTATTTCCGCTACTCTCCCATCAGCATATCGTAAATCCTGAACTATTGTACCCTTAGGATCACCTGGCTTCTCATGACTGACCACCCACAAAGACTCATATCTATCATCATAAGAAGCTACGTTCACATACCTAGCCACTGATCTGGAAGCCAAAGCTATACCGTCATTTCTTAATGCTTCCTCGATCTTAGGCGCTACCCCTTGAGGGATTTCTTGGCCTTCATAAAACTCATTTGGAGATGTAATCGCGTCAAAATCATATTTCCTCAAGCGTTTTGGTTTAAATATCTCGCTTCCCCCTGTTGACCCCGCCTTCACTACCTGGTCCCGAAGCATAAGTCGCACCGCTTCGCTTATCTCCCATTTGTTATGCCTGGATATTTCTGCTAAAACCTTTTCTCTTATGTCTTTAAGCTCGCCTTGTAAAACCACTCGAGCATTCTTTACAGCATCCGGTAACTTTTCCCTTTTCTTATCAGTCTTATACCAATTTCTAAGCGCTGTATTAAGAGATGCTGTTTTTAATCTTATCAATGCATCATTTCCTGACAAATCTATCTGCAAATTAAACTCTTTTATATATCCTAGTAAAACGTCATAATCAGTCATTCTCATTTCAGCAACTATTGGGTCATATCCCAAAGCAGGCTTATTTTCTTCCAACCCTTTTTTATTTTGCCTACCCACTGTCTCTCTCAAAACTTGAACTCCATAACATAAACCCGTGGAAGCATCAATTTCCGCATCACTTAATTGTTCCGCTCCCAGTCGATGAACTGCTTGTTGTATCGCAGTGTAGTTATCGACAAGTGTAGATTCTATCGCTCCCTGAGCGCCTATTGCTTCTATAGTAAGCTCCCCACCTTTTGCCGACTCAGCCTCAATTAAACCATCAAGATTTGCTTTGGCTTCGTTTAACCGCCACAATAAACTACCGGACATATTAATATCACCAATTTTTGCTTCCAACTCCTTCAGTCTTCTATTACGCCTTTCTATTTCATTTTTGGCAGCATTTATATCGTCATCATAGACAAATTTAGCCTTTGCCTCTTTAAATGTCTTTAAAGCTGCATCATAATTATCAATCGCTTTCTGTCTTGCTTTCTCTAGTTTTTCTATATCTTCCTTTGCTTGATTTCTAATCCCAGTCTTTATCTCATCAGCATTACTTACTTTCGTAGGATCCACAGCAGCAAGATCTTTATCTCTTTGCGATTCAGTAGCTTTTATCTTACCTGGTATATCTTTAATAGCATCATCTTGTGCTGTTCTTTTTTGCTTTAAATCAGAGTCTGCAGATTCATATGCCGCTTTTGCATCTGCATACGTTCCGTCTCTTTGAGCTTGAAGTTTCTTTTCCCTCGCTGCTTGAGCTTGACTCTGTGCTTCTGCAATACCAGTCGTGTCACCTTTTAATTTTGCTATTTCTTTCTGTACGCTGTTCGACTCACTTAACAGACCGTCATACGCTGTTTGAGCTTGACTCTTCTTAAACGCTATATCACTTTTATCAGTCACTTTTAATCCCGCAAGAGTCTGCTTAGCTACATCTATCTCTCCTTGAAAAGTCCCTTCCCTCATCTCTCCCTGGAGTTCCAAAACCATATCATTAGCCCAATCTCCGGCAGCTCTCTCCATAGCCTCATAAAGAACCGCGTTTCTCTGCTGACCAGGCAATTTATCATAAACCTGTTTTTTTTCAGCTGGTGACAGATCCGCCCATTTTTTCTTTCCTTTATAATATTTCTCATCATCCAATATTCCCCGCCTGTCAGTATCCCCCCTGACTCCGCCATATATCTCATTTTTTATGAAAGTATGCACTTTGTTATCTACATTCTCATTACTCCCTAGTACATCCCTATGCAAGTTTTTAAGAGCTCTCAGGGGGTTTTTATTATCTCTAAGACCTCCCATCATGTCTTCCAAAAGATCATCTATAGTTCCATCTACTTCTTTGATCCTCTGCTCCAAAGCCTCTCTCGTCATTTGATCATACCCATAAGATGTTATCGCCTCAGTCACCAATTTTGGACCAAAATCATCCACCATCTCCTGATAATCCGGGGAAATCAATCGATCAGCCATACGTTGAATAAAACCAAAATCACCATGGAACTGCTCTCGAAATTTTTGTCGCCAGTCAGGATCATTTCGATTGATGTCTTTTAATACATATGCCAAACCTGCTCGTAGCTCAGCATTTAAGGCTAAATAAGCTGCTCCCAATTCTGAAGAGGTGATCACGGGCTTTTCCGCATTTAGTCTAGCTTGTTCCCCTGGGTTACCTCGTGCAGCATCATATTTCTTTTGCCAATCATCCATTCTTTTTGAAGCATTATAGTAGCGTGAAGAAAAAATAAGCGTATCCGGCACATCTCTATCACTTCTGTTTGTCTGCAAAAAAGTATATCCCAAAGTATTGGCCACCCTTCTACGCGTGTTGTCCCCAAGAGATACATCTGTGAGGGGATTTTGATGCTGTCTATTAAATTCCGTAACCTTAGCCGCTTCCCGTTGGCCACCGGGTACACCAGCTTCTCCCGCTGCTGTACGAGCACCCGAAGCCGTTCCTACCGCAGTTATAGCTTGTGGTCCCACTGGTATAGGTTCTGTAGGCATAGTACTAAATCCACTGTATCAATATTTAGGATGGTTTGCAACTCAAAAGTTTACAGGAAACTGAAGTTTATGTTATCGTAAAATTATGACATCAGCCGGAGAAATCAACTGGGGAGAAAGAGACAATAGATGGGGTGACATTACTAACTTCGTTTCCCAGCTAGAAAATGACTTTGGACCCAATGCAGTATTAGCATCAACTGCCATACTATCCCTCCTCGGGATAAAAATAGACACTTATACCAAATATGACATTGATGATCTGGTAAACTTCCTCCCGGAACGGTTCGCCCAACTAAACCAGTGGCTAACAGACAACGGCTACAGCAGCCTCAACTATAAAAAGCCTCTTGTTAGAAAAGTGATTAGCTTCACACCTGATCCCCTTCCTACTAAAGCCGCTTTACTAGGTAGCTTACCAACTCCCGCAGATCAAGCAAAATTAAATCAGAACATTACCACTCTGGCTCAATCTTTCAAAAACGGACTGGAAATGGGCTGGCAACCTAAACAATTAATTAGCGGCTTTCTGCAAACAGCTATTACCCTCCCTCCACCCGCCACTCATGACGCTCCCCAAACCAGAGGACTGCTCCAAGCTATAACCAATACACCTTCCGGCAACAATTTTCCCTATCTTCAAAAACAACTCTTCATCTGATCTCTCCAGTTGGACATCCTCATTCATCTTTAGTAACATAAAATTAATATGGTAGAAGGAGGAGGAATAGGCGCAAGAATGAGAGGAGCTATTAAAGGGGCCGCCCATGGAGTAGGAGCAAAGGCGGGAGGGATTGGAGAAGCTATCGGAAGCCATCTTCCTCATCAAACCCCCGACTCAAGCTCCAAACCTTTTGTGACAGTCACCGTAGATAATGGAAAAAGAAGGTTTGAACCATCGCAATCTGACCCACTCGACGTTCTCAAACCACCTACTACATCCACTCCCGACACTTCCGCAGCCAAAGCGCCTGAAACTGTGCCCGCCAAACCCCTCACCGATCGCATAAAAGATGCACTAAAACCTGAAAATACCGCCGGAAAACTGGACCATATTGCAATGACTGACGATCAGATCAACGCAGAAGCACAAACAAGATTTAATACTCTTATAGCCGAAAAGGGCGCCGCAAATGTAGACGATAAAACTGAATTGCCTAGTTTAATAAAACAAATCAAAGAAGAACAAGAAAGACTTAAACAATCACTCGAAAAAGCCAGACTGGTCGCTGGACAAGCCCAATCTATGGCCGAAGACGGCTCAGTGGAAAATCCTTCCACTCACCAAAAAGAATATCTGCAAGTTCAAGACCTGGTCGACGCTCTGAAAGCCACTCATACTCCAGAAACCAACGCTCTTGCTCAGGACGTTGAAGTAAGTGGCTGGGTAATAGATCCTACCAATCCCAACCAACCCATGGATCGATTAACCTATATAAAAACTCAAGTTGATAACCAAAACAGGGATGGCAAAATGACTTTAGAACAAAAAAAGGAAGCAGCTATAGCCTGGGGACAAGATTTCGATAGAAACGCAAAGTTTATGCGTTCTCCCGAACAAATCGCCCAAGAAAAAGCCGCTTCCTCGAACAAAACACCCGATCAAGCCGCCGCGGAACAAAAACTTACACCCCAGGAAGAACTTGATGACTCGCTTACGGCATTAGATGAAATGGACAGACTTCTCAACAATGATGAACTTCTCAAAGATAAAAAAACCGCCGCAGTTGTATATAACGCCATCGCCATGATCAAACTCGCTCGCTATCCGGGTTCAATTAAAGATTTTGCGGGTCTACCGTGGCGACTACATTTTACTCGTAGCACCCTAAGATATGCCTATGATACGCTAAAAACAGTTAAAATAAAAGGTAAAACCGTCTCTGATTCCCTTAAACCTGAATCCAAAACCAGCATTGAAGGTCTCGTGTCAGGCAATCAAGGCGCCAAGGATTACCAAGCTGAAGTTGTCCAATACATGAAAAACCTTTTGGAAATCCAAGGTCAATGGAATCCTGCTATGGAGCAACTGTTTAATACAGAAAATTTCGCCATGACTGCCATGACCACACTTACCGCCACCATGCCAGGAAGTCATGTCGACACCGTACTGGAGGGAAACCACTTCATCAAAAAGAATAATCTCCAAAAAGCTATGAAACCAAATGTCAAACCCATACGACAGGCAATTTTTGGCGACTGGAAACCCGAACAGGACGAACATTTCTATAAAATGGCTGGACTCTATGTCAAAGAAAGAAAAGGACTTATTGGGTTTCTTCAAAAATATGGCAAAAGCAGTGGAGGAATATTTTTCATGATGATGCTCATGAAACTTGATGAATATCTAAATACAGGCGTGACCAGCGGACAATCAGGAGGTGCGGCAGGACCAGGTTAGCAAAATGATCTTTTCATCTATTTCTTTCTTCATCTTTCTCCTCTCTATTTTTTTCCTTGTACCTCATATAAATACCGCAGTCTATCATCTTGTCCTTCTCCTTACCCGCAGTAAAAAAATCGCCCTCGGCATCTTACTTTTTATTCTCCTTCCCGGCACTATCATTCATGAACTCAGTCATTTCTTAGTTGCCACACTTCTTTTTGTCAGAACCGGAGAATTGACGGTAATTCCAAAGGTGGAGGAGGAGAGTATCAAAGCCGGCAGCCTCAAACACGCCAACACAGATCCCATAAAAAGAACTCTTATTGGTATAGCACCAATGATAATAGGATTAATTATTATCTACTTCCTCGGAAATATAATTTTCAATCAGTTTTCAAATTTTCCTCTTCTAATAGCTAATAGCTATTTGCTAATAGCTGTCTCTCTTTCCATGTTTTCATCAAAAAAAGACCTCGAAGTTGCCATTTTTGTAGTTCCAATTTTTGCTCTCATTATGTTAGCCTTATATCTAAACGGCCTGACAGTTACATTCTCTCAGGAACTCTACCAAAAAATAAGCCATGTCTTATCTCAGTTGAATATTTATCTTCTGCTCGCGTTGGGATTAGATATCGTAGTTTTTCTATCTCTAAAAAGTCTTATTATTATTTTTCAAAGACTATTGAAAGTAAAAATTGTTAGCTGACTATACACTCGCGGTTTGTGAGGGGAGGGGAGATGCACCGGCTACAACAGCACCATTGACAGGTGGGATTGATGTTTGAGATTGAGTTGTCTGATCGGAAACTGTAGGCGGCGTTTCACTCATCGTAAGTGGCACATCAGCTGGATTTACTCCCGCAGGTTGTTCTGCTATTTTAGTCTTATCGGTTTGAAGATTTGGCTGATTGGTTGTTTGGTCCGCCAGCTGGCGGATTGGATTATTGGCTTCTATAGGCTTATTACTTTCCACTGGCTTATTTTCCCTTTTCTTCACATCAAATGTAAATTCATCGCCATTGAAATCCACCATCACCGTATCGCCGGATGCTAAACTTCCTTTTATAAGTAGTGATGATATCGGATTTTCCATCACTCTTTGTATGGTTCTTCGAAGTGGCCTTGCCCCATATATTGGATCATATCCCTCTCGCGCTAATTCTTTCTTTGCCTGATCAGTTGTAGAAATATATATTCCCTGATCAGAAAGTAGCTTCCCCAACATTTCCATCTGCAATTCCACAATTTTTACCATATGCCGTCTAGTCAAAGGCTTAAATACCACCACCTCATCAAAACGGTTTATAAGTTCAGGCCTGAAGAATTTCCTAAGTTCCTCCATCAGTTTTTCCGCCAAAGCCTTAAATTTATCATCCGCCTCACTTTTTTCGCCATCACTTTCTGAAGATCCCAAGGGTAGGGGATACTCATTTGGCGCTGATATATTTGCGAAAAGTTCTACAACATTTCCTGTAACCCATTCATTTTTTGTTGCATCATTTCTTTTCCAGTATTTTCCCTTAGCAATAATTATCTCCTCTCCTGTTGGATTAAAAAGATGCACATCCCATTTTTCAGTTGGCAATCCTACTTTTTCTTGCCTTTGCGACTGCACCAAATTACCCTGCCTTTGATCATTTGTTAATTGGTCATTTTTCTTTATTGGTCCGCCTGCTGGCGGATTGGCTAATTGGTCTATTGGTTTATTATTAACTACTGCTCCCTGAAAATATTCATCCAGCCGTCCCGTCACCCAGTCTTTTGTTTGCGGATTCTCTCTCCTCCAATATCTGTCTTTACAAGTTATCACTTCAAGTCCGGTTGGAGATACCGAATGAGTTGACATAAAAGCAGTCGGAAGCTGTTCATCTGGACGATCAGGAAGAGCGTTTGCTACGACTTGATTCTTCACATAATCTATAATGCTTTCCAAGCTCCACTCTTTAACAGTCGTAGAAGTCCTATACCAAAGCATGTCTTCTTTTGTTAGAGTCTCAGACCCATCAGGCGCTATGAAATGAGTATCAAAATCACTGTTTGGAAATCCACCCTTTCCATCCTTCACCACTGATCCCGCAAAATAATCCATAAGTAATCCGCTTTTCCATTCATTTCCTTCTTTTACTTTTTCCCAGTACCTCTCACCCAATGTAATTATTTCCCGTCCCGTAGGAGAAACTGTATATGTCCTAAACAAAGGAATTTCCTCATCTTCCTTATCCTCACCCAAACTATCCTGCTGTATAAGTCCTGTCCCTATATTTGAAGTGCAAATAACTATCGTATTTTTAAAAGAAATAGTATGTCCCTTATTATCAGTCAGTCTCCCGTCATCCAACATTTGTATTAGTATATTAAATACATCAGGATGAGCTTTTTCTATTTCATCCAGAAGTACCACAGAATAAGGCCTTCTTCTTACAGCTTCAGTCAGCTGTCCGCCTTCTTCATAGCCTACATAACCAGGTGGCGCTCCAATGAGTTTCGCCACTTCATGTTTCTCCATATACTCTGTCATATCCAGCCTCACCATCATTTCGCTACTGCCAAAAAGAATCTCTGCTAATACCTTGGCAAGCTCCGTCTTACCCACACCAGTTGGTCCCATAAATACAAACGATCCAATCGGTCTTTTACTCGACTTTAGTCCCGCCCGTCCGCGCCTTACCGCCTCAGCAATAGCCGATACCGCCTGTTCCTGATCTATAAGCTTTTTATGTATAAGATCCTCAAGTTCCATCAGTTTTTCCGACTCCTTCGCTGTCAGTCTGGTTACCGGTATATGAGTCCATCTGGAAACTACATCAGCAATCACTGCCCCCGTTACTTCATTCGTACTTGTAGATTTCTTTACCTGATAATCCTTATTAAGCTCAGTAAGTTTCTCTCCTATCTCTTGAATTTCTTTTTTATGCTGATCACTCTTTACCATATCGCCCATTTTTTCCGCTTCTTTGATTTCATTTTCCAGCCTCACTTTTTTGTCTTCAAAAGTTTTTATTTCCTCAGGCAGTGATATTGCCGGAAGTCGCACAGATGCCGCCGCCTCATCTATAAGATCGACAGCCTTATCAGGCAAAAATCTATCAGAAATATATTTTTGTGATAACCTCACAGACCAATCTAAAGCTTCATCACTTATTTTTACTCTATGGAAAGCTTCATATTTATCCCGAAGTGCTCTTACCATTTCTATAGCCACCTCTGCCGTTGGTTCATTCACTATAATTGGTTGGAATCGTCTCTCAAGCGCTGGATCTTTTTCTATATATT
>Ga0209542_10009757_pt1 | contig 17521 bp, 17 predicted proteins | sample RifCSPhighO2_01_FD_184028 | JGI IMG/M metagenome (GOLD analysis project Ga0209542, IMG submission 184028) | Soil microbial communities from Rifle, Colorado - Rifle CSP2_plank highO2_0.1 (SPAdes) (version 2) | ecosystem: Environmental > Terrestrial > Deep subsurface > Rock core/Sediment ...
TGGTCTTCGTAAACGACAAAATAAAGAATTCCTTCTTTTGGAGATAGAGATTCAAACTCTTTCAAGTGGGCGACATTGAAAACATCAAAGTTCTCGGTGCCGCTTAACCCAAAAAATTTAGCGTCCGGAAGAATCCGGTTCAGGGTTTGTAGATTCAAAATCATTGTTGGCCTCCTATGCCTTCATGATCAGAGAAACTACTTCGTTTGTGTGAGAGTTTGCGATGTCATGTCCGCCGCCGGAAATGATGTGTAGGTTGTGATGTGTTGCCGAATGTTTTAAACATTCTTGCACCAAGTCCGGAGGCGTGGCAGAATCATTTTTGCCGTAGATAAGCGTAAGCGAATCACGCATATCCAGTAAATCCTCCCTAAGGTCAAGAGAAACAATGTTCCGGTATGTTTCCCTCATAACCTCGGTCGCGTTGGCATAATGGGGATTTTTGATTATCTGCGTGAGATAGAAATCCCTTAACAAAGAAATAAATCTTTCGGGAAACATTGTTTTGAATGCTTTCCGAACAAAACTTAAATCTCTGTGTCTGTACCTACGGAGAATCGCCGGAGAAACCAGAAAGGCTTTCATTCGAGTATCGCCAGTCACTTTCTTCCAACGAAGGACAATTGCTCCTCCGAAAGAGTAACCGAGGATATAGTTGGGTTGTTCTTTTTTGATGACTTGGTCAACATGCTGAACAAAATCATCAAGAGTCCAAGGATGTTTCGGGTCTTTTTGACCGCAGAAACCCGGCAGGTTAACGGTGGCGACATTAAAATGTCTTGACAGTGCCTCCACAAATTTTGATCTGCTAGCCCATGCATCTGTACATCCGGAAGATGTATAGTTTGCATAATTCCAGCCGTGAACGAGGAGAATCTTTTTTGTCGTCATAGCTTTGTTTTCAAGCAACCTCCGTTCAATACATTAACATAAAGTATATTTGTGTAAATACTTGGGGTCAAATCGTGGATGACGTTAGAACTATTATACAACGGCAAAGAGAGCATATCTACATTCCAGATTTGAGACAGATAAATCATTGCTGACCTTGTTTATCGTCCGGGTATATCTTCCAATCTGCAATTAAACTTTGGTAATGCCAAATCTCTTAAATAGAGAGAGCCAACAAAAAGAACACTATCAACATCTACGCCAGTATCAAAAGCTCCTTTCTGAAGATTGGGTAAAATTTCTGGATTACTCTTTATATTAAACATCACTTCCTTTGCAAATTCCTGAACTTGATAGGCGTTTTTAGGATTTTTCTCTCTTATACTTTCAATTAATTGAATAAGTCTCCTATCTACTAATTCCTTAACGCCACTTTTATTTAGTATATCTTTTCCTTTTTCATTGAGGGTAAGAGGAGATTTGCCACCAGCAAATTGTAATTCCCATAAAATCTTTACTTTCGGTTTTATGTCAGCAACATCATCACCTATTTTATCGGTCTTGTCTAAAATCCTTTTAATAAAATAACCTATTGTTCCCAATAGAATAGCGATGATTGATAAGAAAAATTCTGTATTCATATTATTATTAAAATAAAACAATTAAATTATAGCAGATTTTACCCCATCTTGCTACTCACTATTGTTTGATACTCATAATCTCACTCAACCACTTAATTTCTTCCTCGCAGGTTTTTTTATATCTTTTCGTAAAGTCGCCAATTCTCTTTTAGATTTATTATCACGCAACTTTTCAACTTTATTCGTTAAACTTTCTAAAAGGCGTTTTCTATATCGCCATTTTGTTATTAAGTGGTGAGTGTTGCAATTATCATCTGTGCAACCAAGAGTTAAATACTTGCCACAATCGGCAATGCTAAAAAGGCACTTTTTATGATGAAAGTTAATCATATTTTATCCCGCCCCGCTACTTAACTATATCTCGGTTGGGGTGACTGGTGGGATTTGAACCCACAACCGCTGGGACCACAACCCAGAGCTCTGCCAATTGAGCTACAGCCACCATTGCCCGCGTCCGACCGGACGCGTCACTCGTTAAAACAGAATAAATTCTGCTACCCGCGTCCGACCGGACGCGTCACTCGTTAAAACAGAATAAATTCTGTTTTAACTCGTGTACTCTATTCTGAAAATAGTTCGAATGCATTTCGCCGCCTGTGGCGGCGACGACCAGCCCTCTAAAATTTGAGTGGCTTCATCGCGAACTTTGACAATTTCAAATTTTTCTACGAGTTAATCATAACTCATTACAGTAAATTTTTCAAGCTCATTTTTCTTGAAAAATTTACTGCTTTGGCGGCAAATTCTTTAGCCCTTTTACAAAAAGAAAGAGCGAAGCTCATACGAATCTCTAGTCAAAAACTCCGAAACTTTTTTGTGTCTACACTCTAAACAAAAAAGGAGTAATGATGCTTCACTACTCCTCATATATACTTGCATCTCTAACAAATCTTCATGCCAAGAGATAATCCCATCTTGGCCAGAGCTTCTTTAATATTTCTTATGGCTTTGATGCCGAGGTTTCGGTAACGCAGAAGTTCTGTCTGTTCTTTGGTTACCAACCCCCGAACCATCGTGATATTCGCCCTTTGAAGGGCGTTTTCGATTCGAAAAGGAAGTTCAAGTGCAGAGATTGGCTTGGACAAATTTTCTGTACGTGATTCAACTTCTGTTGCAATAGACAGACCGATCGGGTTTAGCCGCTTGAGCTCACTAAAAGGTAGCTTTGTTACCTTAAGCGCTCCTAACGCATCAAAGAGTTTGGTATATCGGTCGGGAGAACGCAGGGTGATTATGGCAGACATCTCCATTTGTCCGATATAAGGTTCTGCGTACGGGCGCGGCGGTATTCGACTTTGCCCTAAGACGACTGCAATAACGCGCTGCGGCAAAACACCCTTGTCATGAAGCCACGGTAGGCAATGGTGCTGCAACGCAAGCTCATCGCTTTCTCCGTATAGATTAAAACGGAGTTCAAGGACTCGCCTATATTTTTCCGGAAGTCCCTGCATGACCATGTAAAACTCGTCACAAAAAATCTGCCACTTGTCTTTTGTCAACTCATAGTCATCAAGGCACCGATGAAGAGCCACTTGGGTAATCTTCTCTACAGCAGAGAGATTCAGGGTTTTGCTCATGATTTCACCTCTGTTATGTCAAAAACGAATGCAGGCCTATACGTCTTATCTGCATTCGGATCAATAAGTCTTGCCTGCTTCTTAATGACTATGAATCTAAACTCTTGTGGATTCATCTGAAGTTACCTCCAAACTTGAGTTAAATATGATATTGTCAAAGTAAGGTGAATATAACAAATCCAACCTGTCTTGTCAACTTTCTGTACAGTAACTACTAACCCTACGCGCGTTGGGCTAAGACCATTCCCCATTCTGTGAGCAGTTATTCAGAGGATAAAGTACTAAAATTGGCTTAAATACAACAAAAAACAGAAATTTCAGGGAATTTCTGCAATAATTTCCTACGTGGTGCCCTCGGTAGGAGTCGAACCTGCATTCCCAACTTAGAAGGCTGGTGTTCTGTCCATTGAACTACAAGGGCTTTTTATTCCTGATCCAGGCAGATTTTTATCCTGATCCGACCGGATCAGGTTGCTCGCAAACCACCCGACCGGGTGGTTTGCTCACAATATTATAAATCATCTTGGCTGTAAACCTTAATTAAAGTTTGAATGAGATAATTATCTTCCGTTTCTTGATATCTGATGCTGGCCTCTTCTAGATTAGAAAAAAAGTTTATATTTTCCAGGTTTTGCATAAATTGCAAAAGTTCCGGGAAGGAACCGGAATTTTCCAATCGGAAACAAGTCCCGATTTTACTGTCTCCGGAACAGGAAGACACTTTAACTGAAGTTTTTTCTCCAGTTTTTTCCAGAGCCTCTATTAATTCCAGGGCCCCAGTTTCTTCCATTAATATTTTTTGCCAATTGTTAGCTTCGCCATTGGCCTTGGCTAGCCTTTCCAGTTTTTGGCTTTGTTCTATTTTGAGATTAGAATAGTTAAGATTTTTGTTTAAATTTCTGGCATTAGGATACAAAAAAAACATAACTGAAATCATAAATATCAGGAAGCTGGCGAGCGCCAGTATTTTTATATTTTTATTTATCATTGGTTTTTAAAAGCAAACTGAAATCAAAATCTTGGGGATTAGTTAAATTTTCCAAGGGCGACTCAACCGAGTAAAAATAGTTTAAACTTTCTGCAAAATCCAGCATATCTTTTCTGGTTTGGGCATGGGCTTTGAGCTTGATTTCTTTTTCTTTTATATCCAGACTTAAAAATTTAATATGGTCTGATTTCAGGCGATAAATATTGGCTATAATTTCCGTTTGAAAATTACCCGGTATTTGTTTAAGCAGGGCTTCTTTTTTTTCTAAGATATCAATTTTCTGATTCAAAATATCCAGAGAAGAAAAGTCGTAATCATAGGGAAATTTATTATTTACAATATTCAAAATTGAACTGGAAAGTAGGGAGGCGGTGGTTAAAATTATAGTGATTAGTATTCCCAGCCGCAAGCTGTGTTCTTTGGCGATCCTTTTTTTGCTGGCCAAAGGAAGCAAGTTGATTTTTTGATCTTTTTTTAAGCTCAAGCCAATAGCGGTTACAAAAAGGCGTTTTTTGGCTTTTTGGGTTTTGATTCCGGTCCTTTGCTCAATTTCTTGCTCCAGATTTCTTTTTTTGGCTTTGCCGCCGCAGAGAATAATTTTTTTGGCGCGTTTTAAGAATTTTTTTTCCACATAAGATACGTATTCCAGGGCCTGTTTGGCTAGGGTTTGGCTGTCCGGAACTTCGCTTTGAGGCCGATAGGCAGTGAAATAAATTGCGTCTGAAGAGCAGATTATAAAGCTGGGGCCGCGAAGACCCATATCAATAATCATAATTACTCCCTGGTCTGGTTTCAAAGCCCGCACTGTGGCCACTGATTCCGGCTCCACTGCTTCCACTATTAATCCGGCTTGATGAATAAAATCCAGATATTCATCCACAATGGTTTTAGCTGCGGCCACCACCAGCCACCCGTATTTGGTTTTTTCCCAGTCATAATAAATTTTATCAATCGGCAAAGGTATGTTTTCTTCGATAATCTGCTCCAGGTTTTGGCCTTCGGGAACTAGCTGAATAAAAGAATATTTTTCCGGAATTGAAGCCACGGCATACATATTGCTGATTCGGGCCTGCTTAATGGCCTTTCTTAGCGCTTCTATCCTTTCCTTTTTATTGTTAATGGGAATACGTACCAGTTTTTCTCCGTCAGCTAATTTAATTGAGCTTTCCGAAACATCCAGGCCGAATACTTTTGGCTTTAAAAACGATTGCATGAATTAATTTTAACACACTAATATTCTTCTTCCCAATGTTCAATTTCTACAAAAGGGGAATTAGCGGGCTCTCCCAATGTATTTTGAATTATTTGGGGATCGTGGATTATATTATAGGTTTTATAAGTAGAAAAAAAATCAATTTCCGGAGATATCATTCCTCCTTTAAGATTAAAACTGGTTCCGGAATCAAAATTGGCAAAAACAATTTTTTGCAAAGAGTAGACCAAACCTTCAATATCAATAGTTCTGGTCCAATTGCCAAAAGAAATAGTTTCTTTGGAGATAAGGCCAGATGCTTGGCCGGGAATATTATTTATAGTTATCCCGGCGGGATTTCCGTATCCTGCTCCTAGATTAATTTTTTTATCGGCTAATAAGAGCCCGTTTATAACCGGATGCTGATCATTTTTTAAATCTACGTCTCCTTCAACGTAAATAATGCCGCTAAATTCGGCGCTAGGATTATTTTTTAAAATATTCTTAAATTCATCTTGCGAATAAACCTGAGCCTGGTTTTTATAATTAGCAAAATCCAGCATGGGAAAACTTATTTCAGCATCGTTTTCTATAATTTCGTTAACATACAAAGCAGAAAAAGGGTCAACAAATATGTTATTAACCGCCCTGGCTTTTCCCGGAGTAGATACTGTGGAATTATATAATTCGATATCGTCGCCGCTATAAATATCGCCGCTTTCAGTTATTAATAATCTTGATACCCAAAATTCTAAATCTTTTTCTAGGCCTCCTGAATAAATCGCAATATCTTCTGGAAAGGTGTTGGCTAAAGCCTTGGTTAGTTTGACCCTAACCACTCTTCGGGCATTTTCTTTTTTACCAGTAGAAAAAATTTCCGCTTTTCCCGGCGCAGTGCTTTGTATATTAACTAAGAATTCGTCGGTTTCCAGGTTCTGATTCAAATTTCCGGAAATAAAATCATTTTTCCAGATCGCGTTGTTTTTTATTTCCCAAATCGCTTGGTTAACTCCGCCTTCGGCCAGATAATAGGCCTCTACTCCTTTGATTTGGCTTTGGGTTATTTTTAAATCGGAAACTACGATCACGATAAAAGAGCCGGAAAGCAGCAAGAGCAGGGAGGATAGGAGCAGGACCGTGATTAAGGCAAAACCGTTCATAATTTAATTTCGTGGATAGATGGCGGTGGAATAAGTTTTATTTTTAGTATTAAAGCTAAGTTCTATATATGACCCTTCATTGGGAATTAAACTTAAAACGTTTATGTCGCGGGATACTATTTGCTCCAGTTCAATAGTTTCGGTGGCTTGAGGCATGTCAAAGCGGGTTAAATTTCCTTCCAAGAGATAAACAATCTGCTGTCTCTTAAGCGTGTTGTCCGGGGAAATGAAATATTTTATATACTGCAAACGTTCCGTGTGGCCGTCTTCGATCATAAATTGATTGGAAGCGATTAACGCCACTTCATTGGCCTGCCGCAATTCGCGGGAAATTTTATCAGTGACGACCCGGGCGTTCTGCAGTTCTTCGCTCAATTCGGTTCCCTGAACCCAGGCGCGCGAACCAAATAGGTATAAAGCAGTGGCGGCTCCGATAACCAGGGCCAGAATTAGGGCAGAAATTACCACTTCGTTTAAAGTCATTGGCTGATATAAGTTTTAATTAAACCGTTGATATCCACTTCTTTCAGTCCGGGCCGGATTTCAATTCCATTCACTTCATTATAGGGCTTGGCGATTTCTTGTTCTATTAAGGCCTGGGCGTTAAACATTTTCAAAGTCTCTTCTTGATTATTTTTTATAATTCTTAGGCCAAAAGTTATTACCCCCAAAATTGATAAGAAACCGATAGATAAAATTCCCACGGCCATCACTCCTTCAATTAAGGTGAAGCCCCTACTTGATATATCCGGCGGAAGTGATTTCAATGATTTTAGTCTCACTTTCATGATTTATAATTATGTTTTTTTCACTGTCCGGAGTCCCGTCGGCCTTGAAAGTCACTGAAACTCCATAAAGCTCTATTTGTTGATTGATTTGCGTTTCCATGGCTCTAAATTGCGCTTCGCGCAATTGAGCAATCGCTTCTTTATACATATTGTTGAGCTCTATATTGGGAATTATGGCTCGATATAACGGTACGCTTAAAACTGCTAAAATAGCCAACATTCCGATTACCGTTAAAATTTCTATAAGAGTCATTTAGCCTACGTTTTGCAATATAGAATACATGGGTTGCAGCATGGAGAGAGCAAAAAAAGTCACTAATCCGCCGATAAAAACCATTAAAACCGGCTCGATGGTAACCGACAGATTTCTGGTCGCCTGATCCAGCTCTTCTTCATAATAATCAGCAATATGAGAAAGCAGTTCGTTTAATTGACCGGTTTCTTCTCCCACTTCTATCATTTCGGTAACCATAGGCGGATAAAGTTTGGGGTAATCCTTCATTATTTCAAACAATGATTTTCCGGTTTGAACTTTTTTGGCGGCGGTTTCCAGCGATTTTTGATACCAGTAATTATTAAGAGTATTGGCGCTGGTTTTTAAAGCTTCCACAATAGGAACTCCGGATTCTATCAGGGAATTCAAATTTCTGGCCAGCATGGCATTATTATATTCCCGAGATAATTTTCCCAATATTGGGCAGGTTATAATTATTTTGTGCCAAATCGGTTTTCCTTTTCGGCTTTTAAAAAACCAGATTAGAGCGGTTATAAGCGCTATAAAAGCAGGAAATATTATCAGGGCCCGCGAAGTTAAAAATCGGGAAACCGCGATTATCAGTTTGGTGGTCCAGGGCAGTTGCGTGCCGAATTGCGAAAGCATATCTAAAAGTTTAGGAACCACTGCTATCATCATGATCACTCCGATTATTATCATGGTTATTATAATAATAGCCGGGTAAATCAAAGCGCCCTTGGTTTTGGATTTTAATCTGCCGGTTTTTTGCATTTGTTTATGAAGTTCTTTGGCAATTTGGTTAATAATGCCACCCTCTTCGCCAACCCGCACCATGTTGATATAAAATTGGGAAAAAATACGAGGATAAAGAGCCAGAGAATCAGCCAGAGAATGCCCGGATTGCACTTCTTTTTGTAGATTTAAAATAACCTTTTTGAATTTATGATTCTGACTTTGTTTGGATAAAATAGACAGGGATTGATCCAGGGAGAGCCCGGCCTTTAACATGACCCCCAGATTTTTGGTGAAGTTTATTTTTTCATTCTGGCTGATGGGTAGTAAGTTTTTTAAGTTTTTCATATTATTCTCTGGTTACTCTTAATATTTCGTCTATGCTGGTTAAGCCTTGGATTGCCTTTAAAAAGCCGTCTTGAGCCATAGTTGCCATGCCTTCGCTTTGGGCTTTATTAGATATTTCTTGGGCGGTTGCCTGATTGTTAATTAAGGATTTGATGCTGTCAGTTACTTCTAGAACCTCATATATTCCCAGCCGGCCTTTATAGCCCTCATTGCATTTGTTACATTTATTATGAGGCTGGTAAAATTCAATATCTTTCCATCCCACCTCTTTTTTTATTATTTTTTGCGTTTGCAAATAATGCAAAATGTTGTCTAGATTAAATTGTTTTTTTAAACTCAAGATTTCTTTTTCGCTTAAGCGGTATTTTTCTGGCAAAGCGTTTTCCTGACAAAGCCGGCGAACCAATCTTTGGGCAATGATTAAGTTTAGGGTGGAAGAAATTAAAAACGCCTCCACTCCCATGTCTCTTAATCGGGGGACGGAGGTAGCCGCGTCGTTGGTGTGCAGGGTGGATAAAAGCAAGTGGCCGGTTAAGGCGGCATTGACAGCAATGGAAGCGGTTTCATTGTCCCGGATTTCTCCCACCATAATTATATCTGGATCCTGCCTCACTAAAGAACGAAGTCCGTTGGCAAAAGTGTAGCCGATTTTGGGTTTAACCTGGCTTTGGGTAACTCCTTTCATTTTATATTCAATCGGATCTTCTATGGTGGTGATATTAACCGAGGATTGGTTCAATATATCCAATATGGTGTATAAAGTGGTGGTTTTTCCAGATCCGGTAGGGCCGGTAACCAAGATCATGCCGTGCGGCCTAGAAATATTGCGATGAACCTTTTCCAAATTTTCGCCATAAAAACCCAAGTTTTCCAAGGTTAATCCTCGGGATTCTTCAGGCAAAAGCCGCATGACGATTTTTTCTCCGTCCATAGCCGGCAGAATAGATACCCGAAAAGATATCCGGTAGGCCTCGGTTTCTATTTTGAATCTGCCGTCTTGCGGCAGGCGGTGCTCATCTAATTTTAAATTAGCCAAGACTTTCACTCGGGCCACGACTCCGGAATAAACTTCTCTGGGCAAAACCATGGATTCTTTTAAAATCCCGTCTATGCGATACCTGACCACTACTTGTTTTTCTTGGGGTTCAATATGAATGTCTGACGCTTCCTGCAGAATGGCATGTTTTAGAAGCGTATCCACGATTTTTATAATCGGTAAAGCCGCCGCGGCCTTTTGCGGATCTTCCAAGGAATTTTTTTCGCTGTCGGCAATTATTTTTAATTTTTTGTCTGGCAGGCCGGAAAGCTCTTTTAGCTCGCTTTCCAAGGTCTTTTGATATTGTTTTATCGCTTCCTTGATGCTGTTGGGAGAAGTTAAGCGCGCCAGAACTTTTAATCCGGTTTTTTTAACGATCAGTTCAATGGCCTGCAGATTTTCCGGGTCCAGCATAGCCACTTCAATCTGTTTGCCGTCTTTTTTATAAGCAATAATATTGTGTTTTTTGGCAATGGCTTCGGGAATTATTTTTAAAATAGATTGATCAATTTTTTCTTTTTCTAAGTTAACAAAAGGAACGCCTAACAAATAGGCGTAGACTTTGGCCAGCTGTTCCGGAGAAATCAACCCTTTTTTAATTAAATATTCTCCGGGTTTTAAATTTTGTTTTTTGTTGTTTTTGAACGCGGCATCAAGGTCGGCTTTTTTAATTAAGCCGGAATCCAAGAGAAATTCTTTTAATTGTTTGGTTTTAGTTTGCATAACCCTTGCCGATTTGGGCATAAATATTATATCATAGATTAAATGAAAACGGGACATGGTGTAACGGCTAACATGCTCGCTTTGGGAGCGAGTGATTCCGGGTTCAAATCCCGGTGTCCCGACCGCAGGGAGGGCAAAGGGATTTGCCCCGCGAATACAGTGAGCGCCAATATCCCGGTGTCCCGACCGAAGGCGGGTGTGGTATAGTGGCATTATATCTCCCTTCCAAGGAGAAGACGGCAGTTCAATTCTGCTCACCCGCTCTGAAATCAAAAACCCGGTAGCACCGGGTTTTTGATTATAGATTTGGTTTACATTCGGTCACGATTTTGCTATTTTAATAAGCAATGAATATCAGAAATTTCTGCATTATTGCTCATATTGATCACGGAAAATCCACTTTGGCAGACAGATTCTTAGAAATCACTAACACCATTCCTAAGAACAAGATGAAACCCCAGGTTTTAGATCGGATGGATTTAGAGCGGGAAAAAGGGATAACCATTAAACTCCAGCCAGTCAGGATGGAGTTTTTAGGCTATATTTTAAATCTCATAGACACTCCGGGGCACATGGATTTTTATTTAGAGGTTAAAAGGTCGTTAAGCGCGGTAGAAGGCGCGATTCTTTTGGTGGACGCAGTTAAGGGAGTGCAGGCTCAAACTTTATCCAACTTGGAACTGGCTTTAAATTTGGGCTTGGAAATAATTCCGGTTATCAATAAGATAGATTTGCCCAATGCTGAAATTTCCAGGGTGGAAAAAGAAATTCAGCAGATTCTGCCTCAAAAAGAGATTTTTAAAGTTTCGGCCAAGACTGGTTTGGGAGTAGAAGAGCTTTTGAAAGCAGCAATAAAAAAGATCCCAGAGCCTAAAATTCAAGGCGAAAATATTATTTTTGACAATTTCTACGATTCTTATCACGGGGTGGTTAACTTTGTAAGAATAAATAATAACCCTTTAAAATCCAGAGTAGGAGTATTTAAGCCAGATATGACGCCAACCGATATCTTAAATTCTGGCGATATCGGATATGTTTTAACTGGACAAAAAGTTTCATTGAAAACCAAAAGCGATGTTCAGCCCTTGGTCTTTGCTGGTTTTTTCAGCGACGACTTTAATCTTTTGGAAGATGCTTTAAGAAAATTGCAATTAAACGATAAAGCCATAAGTATTGAGCCTGCCAGCTGGCCTACTTTAGGCAGGGGATTTAGATGCGGTTTTTTGGGCTTGTTGCATTTGGAAATCGCAACCGAAAGACTGAAAAGAGAATTTGGTGTGGATCTTATCGTAACCGCGCCGCAAATTGGCTTAAAAAATGGTCAGGAACCATGGGTGGAACTAGAAATAATCAGTCCGCAGGAATACTTAGGAAAAATTATCAGCTTACTAAACAATTATCGCGGCGATTTGCGGGAAACAAAAAATTTAAGCCAAAATCGGCTTATATTAGTTAGCCACGTACCTTTCTACGAGATAATAACCAATTTTGTAGATAAATTGAAATCAGCATCTTCCGGTTTTGCTTCTATGAGCTACCGATTTTTGGGTTGGAGAGATTCGGAGTTGGAAAAAGTGGATATTCTTTTGTCCGGAGAAAAAATTGACGCTTTTTCCCGCTACCTACCCAAAGTCAGATTATACCGAGAATGCAAACAGTTGGTGGAAAAATTAAAAAAAGTTTTGCCCAGACAGAATTTTGCCGTAGCTATTCAGGCAGTGGCCGGGTCTCGAGTGATAGCCAGAGAAACTATTAAAGCCTTTAGAAAAGATGTCATAGCCGGGCTTTACGGCGGAGATTACACCAGAAAAAAGAAATTATTAGAAAAACAAAAAAAAGGGAAAAAAAGGATGCAGAAAATCGGTAGAATTCACCTTTCTTCCGAGGTTTTTATTAAGGCCCTAAAGTATTGACAAAAAATGCAAATGGACATATAATAAACGGTAAATAAAATTAAAAAACCAAAGCCAAAAGCATTGGCTTTTTTAATTAAATAATCTGCTTATGATAGCTGAATTATCTCTGTTTTTGCCTTTAGCTCAAGGCATTGCTTTTCAGCCCATTATGATTCCTCCGCAAGATACCAGAATGGTCACGGTCACTGCTTATTCTTCTACTCACGATCAGACCGATTCCACTCCTTTTATAACCGCCGCCAATAAGAAAGTTAAGGATGGCATAGTGGCGATAAACGATTTGGAATTTGGAACCAAAGTCATGTTTCCGGATCTATTTCCCGACAAAACTTTTGAGGTCTGGGACCGGAAGCACAAAAGATATAATTCCGGCTGGGCAGACATCTGGATGCTATCCAGAGATAAGGCAAAGCAATTCGGAATCAAAAAAGACACCAAAATGATAGTGCTTAACTAAAAAACTCCCCTGCTAAGACGGGGGAGTTTTTTTGTGTGCCGAGGGCGGGACTCGAACCCGCACGGCTTATTTATAAGCCACAGGATTTTAAGTCCTGGGTGTCTACCGATTCCACCACCTCGGCCTAGAGGTGCAGGCGGGACTCGAACCCGCGGATAACGGTTTTGCAGACCGTTGCGTTAGCCAGCTTCGCCACTGCACCATTTTCATAATACTTTTTCCAGCCACTCCAAAACTGGCGGCATCCATAAATGCGAGGTTATTATTAAAATAATAACAATTAAAAAATCGGTAAAACTCATTTTATTTATTGATATTTATATAATTCCAGCATATCACCGATTTTTATTTTTGTCTTGCCTTTAAAAGTTATTCCGGCTTCTTGATTTAACTCCACTTCAGAAACAGTTCGGTTACGATGCTGTAATTCGGTAATTTTTCCGGATCCGATTTTTTCTTTATTTCTTATTATATCAACCAAAGCTCCAACTTCGGCTTTTCCCAATACTACCGGACCGCCGACTATCATTCCTTGCTCCAAATTTTTAAAGGTGGCGATTATTTCCATTTGTCCGATATTCTCTCTGGTTTTGATTTTTGGGATTTCTTTGTCAGTCATTTTTTCCATGGCCGGAAGTAATTCTTCTTCCAATTTATAAACAATGTTATGAATTAAAAGTTGAGAATTTTTGCGTTCCAAAAGAGCCTGCGCTCCGGATTCTATTTTAACCTGAAAGCCGATAATTAAAGTATTTTCGTCAGCTTTAAGTAAATCTTTTTCAGTTATATTGCCAACTCCGGAATTTAAAATGTTTAACCCGTAAGGATTTAGTATTTCTATTAGGGCCTCTAACGTTCCTTGATTTCCGGCTTTAACAATGGTCTTTAAACCCTGGCCGATTTGGATTTGGATAGGCTCTGGAATTTTTAGGCCATAAGCCCTTACCGGCATGCCAGCCCTAGCTTCTTTTATGGATTCACCTTTAAAGTTTTCTAGTCGCTTAATGTCGTTTTCTCCCACTTTTAATATTCCGGAGCGGAGCATCAAATCAACGCTGGCTCCGGATCGGGAATCAATCCGGTTTTCTAAAATGTCGTAAGCTAATTTATCGTTGATCTTTAAATCAATCTCTTCGGATAAAAGCCGGATCGCTTCCAGAAGCTCATTTATGCCCTGCCCGGTCTTAGAAGATAATTCAATCACTAAATCATTTTTAAATTCTTGTTTTATTTGAGGAACATAATTATAAGACTTGTCTATTTTAGAGATTGCGATGATGACTGGAATTTTAGCTTTCACCGCGGTTTGGTAACTTTCTTTAGTTTGCGGTTTAATTCCCTCTTCAGCTGAAATCACGATAATGGCAACATCCGCTCCTTGAGCGCCCTTGGTTCTCATTTGCTGAAAAGCTTCGTGACCCGGGGTGTCTATAAAGGTTATTCCTCGGGTCTCAAAAGCAGAAATATTTTGCGTTATATCTCCGGCTTCAATCGGCATTTCCGCCTCGCGGATTTTAGCCAAGAGAGAGGTTTTGCCATGGTCTATGTGGCCCATAACTACTACTATAGGATTTCTTTTTTTCATTTGCATTAATCGAATATTTAATTTAAGATTAACATAGAAGCCCTGGTAGTTCAATGGATAGAACCAAGCACTCCTAACGCTTAAATCCAGGTTCAACTCCTGGCTAGGGCACACGAGTTAAAACAGAATTTATTCTGTTTTAACGAGTGACGCGTCCGGTTACGCGGGCTAAGGAGAAATGCCAGAGTGGTTTAATGGGGCGGCCTCGAAAGCCGTTTCTCGCTTAGCGAGACGGGGGTTCGAATCCCTCTTTCTCCGCCTTCGCTTGCTGAAACGGCGAGCTACGGCGGACCAGTCCGCTAACGTTTGCATTTTATGCAAATAGATAAAAATTGACTTTTTAGCAATCATTATTTTTCATAAAAGTATTTTCATGATCAATTTTTTTTACGGTCAAGATGATTTTCGGATTTTGGAAAAAATAAAAAAAGAAAAGGAAAATATAAAAAATCAAGGCGGGAATTTTTTAGAAGTAAGCAGTTTTTCGGATTTCAAAAACCAAGATAAAAAATTTTCTTTGTTTGGAGATAAAAAAGCTTTTTTTATAAGAAATCCAGAAGAAGATTTTTTAGATTTTAAAAATTCTAATTTTACCGTATTTTTTTATTTTCTAAACCCTGATAAAAGAAACAAAATATTTAAACACTTAAAATCGATTTCCAATTATTCAGAAGAATTCATTTTATTAAACTTATCAGAAGTTAAAAACTGGATTTTAAACCAGAAATACAGCATAAGCGATCAAGCCGCAGATATGCTGGTAAATTATTTGGGGAATGATCTTTGGTCCATAAAAAATGCTCTAGACAAGCTTTCGGCTTATATCGGATATAATAATTCTGTATCGGCTAGAGAGGTAGAAGTCCTTGTAAAACCTAATTTTTCGCCAAATATTTTTAAAACCATAGAGTTTTTGTCTAAAAGAGAGAAGAAACAAGCTTTGCGGCAGATTTTTGAACATTTAAAAAGAGGAGATGATGAAAATTATCTCTTTAATATGTTTATTTGGCAGTTTGAAATTTTGCTTAAAATTAAGATTGGAGAAACTCAAGGGATACATCCTTTTATAATTAAAAAAAATCAACCCATTGCTGATTTATATAGCCAAATTGAATTAAAAGAAATATATTCTAGGCTTTTACGTTTGGATTATTTGCTAAAGATCGGGCAAGTTGAGAGGCCTGCGACTTTTTTCTGTTTGCTTTGCCAAAGCTAATAACGCCTTTTTTAGCGGCTTTATCCAGCGCCTTATAAACTAATTTTAAATCGCCTTTTTTCCAGGTCTCTTTGATTTGTTTTTTATAAATTAAATTAAGCGCTTGGCGTTTTTTATTCTGCCTTAAGGCCTTAATGGCAGATAATTTATTTGGCATAATGCAATTTTAGAGCCTCAAAGAGCTATTGTCAATAAGTTATCCACATGCGAATTATGGAAAGGTATAGTATAATAATAACCGATATTAAAATGTATGCCATCCGATACCTCAAAAAACCAAGATAAAATCTATATTTCTTTGGCCGATGCTTCCAAGTCCTGTTCTTATTCTCAAGATTATCTATCTTTACGGGCTCGCCAAGGAAAATTAAAAGCAATAAAAGACGGTCGTAATTGGGTCACCAGCAAAGCGTGGCTGGAGGAATATATAAATAAATACAAATATTCAGACAATAATCAGAATAATCAAGAGAACCTTTTTTCTTATTGGCCTAAATTGGCCTTAATTTTGGTTCTAGCTCTAGCCTTAATTCGTTTTTCTCCAAATTTTATCGCTAAAATTAGCGATTTTTTGATTGATCTAGGCGAAAAAACCGAGCATATTAGCCAAGAATTAGCCCCAGCTTCAATTTTGGATAATTTTAAAGCGGTAATCAAAAAAAATGAGGAGTTAAAATTAGACGTTAAAAATGCTGGAAAACAGGGTTTAGGTTTTATTTTAGAAACTTTCGGTCAATCTTTTAAAACTATAGGCCAGGCAGGAAAATCCAGTTCTAATTCTCTGAAAGGGTTAGATCAAAATTTAAACGCCGGAATTTTAAGTGTTTGGAAAAATTTTGAACAAGGAATTAAAACTGCCGAAAAGGACGTATTTAAAAAAGTTTCCGGAATTTTTAAGTCTGATATTATAGTTCGGCAGGAAACCGTGGTTCAGCCAGAAATAATCAAAGAAAAAAATATTATCCAGGAAAAAATCGTTGAACAAAAAATTGTCTCTACTGAAATTATTCCTGAAGGAAAATTAGAGGAGTTAGATCAGAAAATATTAGAAATTAGAGGGCTTGCACAAAATACAAATAAAAATCAAATAATTACCGAGCATCGAATTATCGAGACCATAGGCACCAGCGCTATTGGCGTCTCCAGAGATTTGTCAGTAGGCGGCAGTGCATTTTTTGGTTCCAGCACAAGTTCTTTGGATCAATTTAAAGTTTATGCAGCTGCTAATTTTTATGAAGATATCAGCGCCGGAGGAGCTCTAACTGTTTCTGGGACATCAACTTTTAATAATACAGTTGCAGTAAATGCAACTACCACTTTTGCCGGAAATTTGCTTCCCGGAAGCGACGATAGCTACGATTTGGGATATTCCGGCGCCGAATGGAAAGATTTATACCTAGACGGTATCGCTTATATTGATTCTTTAACTTTAGGAAACAGTACCAGTACGGTAGTCAGCATTTTGGATGAAGACAATCTGGCTTCTGATTCGGCTTCGGCTCTAGCTACTCAACAATCCATCAAGGCCTATGTTGATACGCAATTGTCGGGCGGTGTTTCCGGCGCCGCTGGTTATATTTCTAAATTTACCGGCACTAATATCGTGGGTAATTCAGTTATTTATGAATTAGCTGGCAACGTCGGCATCGGGACCACCAATCCTTCGGCAGCTAAACTTCAAGTAGCTGGTACCGGACAAATCGAGGGAGCTTTAACGATTACCACTGGAGGCCTGGCAGTTACTGGTGATTCTAACATTACCGGCGCTCTGGGTTCTTTGACTGGCCTGACCTCGTCAGGAACCATTACTTTTTCCGGACTGACTGCTGATCGCTTGGTAACTACTACTACTGGCGGAGTCTTAACTAATACCATTACTTCAGCTAATCTAGCTTTATCAGTTTCTGACGAAACCGGAACTGGTACTTTGGTTTTGGCCAATACTCCTACCTTAGTGACTCCGGTTTTAGGAGTAGCTACTTACACCACCTTGTCCGGAGGTGATATCACGGATTCTTCCCTTACTGCCGGTCGAG
>Ga0209542_10009758_pt1 | contig 17520 bp, 14 predicted proteins | sample RifCSPhighO2_01_FD_184028 | JGI IMG/M metagenome (GOLD analysis project Ga0209542, IMG submission 184028) | Soil microbial communities from Rifle, Colorado - Rifle CSP2_plank highO2_0.1 (SPAdes) (version 2) | ecosystem: Environmental > Terrestrial > Deep subsurface > Rock core/Sediment ...
TATCGGCAGAGCGAAAAGTATGATGACTAATGCCATCATCGGAGCAATCCTTCTTGTTTCTTCTTATGTTATTCTTTACACGATTAATCCTGAATTAGTGGGAGGGACATTTACTTTGCCAGGGATAAAAAACCCAACTGCCGTAGGTACTATCGTTCAACCAACCTGTACTACCAGCGGGGTCTGCAGTAATAATTCCACAAAAGCCTGCACTCAAGATACTGATTGCAATGCGGTTTGTATTGCAAATGCATGCAATAACGGAAAGGTAGGTTCATGTACTTACGATACCGATTGTCAATTAGCACCTCGATATATTGCCGCAACCGAGGCGGAAGCTGCTGAAGCATTCTCAATTGGTTGTGCCCGTGTTCCGGGGACCGGCTACCAAGATTTCATTGCAATTGAATGTCCTTCTGCCAGTGCGACAACGCTTACATTAGATCCTGTATTTCAAGCCGAAGATGCCGATGTAAATAACCAAGTTTTCGCGACTGCTGTTCATACCGGAGGCAATACCGGCCAGGGAAGAAAAATAGTAGTTCTTGACAGCGGTTACAATCGGGGTCATGACGATTTAAAATCAAGTTATGGTGGCGGTTGGGATTTTATAAATAACGATAATGACCCCTCCGATGATTGGTCTAGTGCCCATGGAAGTCATGTTTCAGGAATAATTACTGCTGACGGCGTGAATCCCAGAGCTCGAGGTGTTGCACCTGATGCACAAATTATAGCCGGTAAAATTATTAATTCGAATGGCGATGTTAATTACAGCGATATTGTAACCGGTATTTATTGGGCGATTAACGGACAGGATGGAGTCTTTGGAACAGCCGATGATTTTAAACCTGATGCCATAAATATCAGTATTGGAGGAGGGAGCTATGCAAATTTCTGTGATAACGCTACCGATAATCTTGGAAGGCCGATAGCAACGGCAATTCAATATGCAAGAGATCGCGGAACATTGGTTGTAGTTGCCGCAGGAAATAAAATAGATGGTCCATATGTTTCCATACCCGGTTGTATTGATAAGGCATTTACAGTCGGAAATGTTAACTCAAACAATGTAATAGCGGGCAATTCAGGAGAAGGAGCCGGTGTTGATGTTGTTGCCCCCGGTGTCAATATATATTCAACAATGCTAGGAAATAGCTATAATACAAAAAGCGGGACAAGTATGGCCACTCCGGTAGTTGCCGGCATCGCGGCATTAATAAAAGCCGCACATCCTAATTACACGGTTGATGAGCTCGAAAGAGTCATTATTAGCACTGCGCGTGATTTCGGTGCATCCGGAAAGGATGTAAGATATGGCTGGGGCTTGGCTACAGCTGATGGAGCAATCAGCGGAGGACCGATTCCCGTCTGCCAAGGAGGATGTGCATCAGTTAATGCTAGTCCTGCATCGTGTACTCGCGGAACTGTCGCTTCGAATCCCAATTGTAATATAAATATATCCTATAGTATGAATGGAATAGCGCCTGCAGATGTTGTCATAAAAAGAAACGGTTTAAACTGGGTATCTCCAACGAGTACGAATGGATCACGGATAGAATCAAATCCTTCTGCGGGAACGTGGTCATTCACGGTCAATAACCGAGCTTCAGGATTAGAGCTGGCCCGCACTGTTGTTTATATTTATAATACCGGCTCCCTATATACGGATAAACTTTCGTGTACCATAGGAGCTGAACCTGCCAATCTAAACTGTAATGTGGTTTTGAGCTATACCCTCGGAGCTAGCACCGCAGGGAATGCTTCAATCTATAGGGATGGGGCTTCAGCTCCATGGAAAAGTGTTTCTCCGCCGAACGGAAGTGTTACCGACCTGAATCCACAGCCCGGCATTCATACATATACCCTAAGAGATGGTAATAGTACTGGCAATACCCAAACAAGCAGAGTCGTGGTGCGTATTAATTCGGTCGTACCACAGCCAAGAGTAATAACATCGCTTTCTAAAACAACTGTAAGATTGGGTGAAACAATAATTATAACCGGCACAAATCTAGGCAATGCACTTGAGATAGATCGAGGATATTTTACTGTTCAAATCCACGATAAGAACCGAGTCCGACACACAACAACAGGAACCCTAGATCCCGGTAATAATTCCGGAACATGGACAGTTAATTTACCATCTACCGGCATGACGCCCTTACCGTCAGACTTCACTTTACGAGTCGGCCCAAGCTTAAATCTAAACGACATCTCTAATGAAGTAAATATTAGAATTAACCCTTAAGTACCAACTCCTAACTATTATCCATAATAAAAAAATCGGATTATTTATCCGATTTTTTTATTATGGATAGAGTATTTTTCAATCCAACAATGATTACTCCTCAACCACCAGAGTGCCAACCATTCCCATTTGACGATGCTGACCGACGGAGCAATAATATTCAAAACTACCAACCTTATCCGCAATAAATTCAATCGTTTCCGTCTCACCCGCTTTTATTTGCTTAGTACGAGCATTAAACTCATTCATAACCCAGTCATGGAATCCTTCACTATTTATAAATACTATCCTTACGGTATCTCCCCTCTTAACTTTTATCTCATTCGGAGTGAAGCTGAATGACTTACCCGTAACTATGAACTCTTTAACGGTAACCTCAGGAGATACGCTCGCCTCAGGTGAAATCTCAGGAGAAGCGGTAGCTAACGGACTAGCATCAATATTTTCCTTATTTATTGAGTCATCCGTCTGTTTATTGCTATTGCTCTTCATATAAAAAGACAAGCCAACAGCACCAACTACTAATATAACGATGGCTACGGATAGCCAAACTAACTTTGAAGAACCGTTTTGTGTTTGATTATCTTCCATAATATATTGCCCATTAATTATTTTTTTAATTTGTTAAGTATAGCCAATACCAGAATAAGTATCAATATTGTGATTGTGGAAAAGATATTGCATTGCCGTCAAGATTGTCAACTTTTATCTTGACTGTGGATAAGTGTCAATGATATAATTGGGCTACAAATTACAAATCCGTACAAATATACAAATGATGAGTCTCTACTATTAGTATATTCGTAAAAATTAGTAATTAGTAGAATATGCATAAAATACAACAACAAATATTAAGCATATCGGCTAAAAATGATTTGGGTAAAATGAGTCTTAGAGAAATCGGCAAGCTAATCGGTGTGATAAACCAGCCTCAAAAGATTAAGCACCATCTATTACAGCTGGAGAAGAAGGGGTTGCTCACCGTTAACCGTTCTTCTACTCTAATCTCCAAAACCAGACCCGGCGGTATTGGTAGCGGTAAATTAGTAGCTGTTCCAATACTCGGTTCAGCTAATTGCGGACCTGCTACTATATATGCAGAGCAGAACGTAGAAGGATACCTTCGTATATCGGGTAAGTTGCTCTCCAGAAAAAGAGATATATTTGCAATTAGAGCCTCGGGTTATTCAATGAATAAAGCTAATATCAACGGGGTTAATATCGAAGATGGTGATTATGCAGTGGTTGATCCGGCTCCGCGCACACTTAAAAACGGCGATTATGTTTTGGCGGTCATTGATAATACCGCAACAATAAAACGATATTTTAAAGACCAAGAAAACGAAAGATTAATACTTCTGGCAGAATCAAGCGCCAGCTACTCCCCTATTTTTATACATTATTCAGAAGCGTCCAGCTTCATCGTAAACGGAAGAATTATTCAGGTTATCAAAAAACCAAAACCCCGCCCTTGGAAAAAAATTCTATTCGGGCTGTAAAGCCGTTTTCTTCCGAGAGCGGGGAAAAACCGCCTGGTCGCGGTTAAAAAAATTGGTAGGTAACGATTCTAACTAACACTAGTCTAGGTTTGTTCTCTTCTTGATTTTGCCTTGTCTATTTCAGTCAAATACTGCTTTCTAAGTCTCACGCTTTGCGGAGTAACCTCAAGATATTCATCTTCCGCCATAATTTCCAATCCTCGCTCAACAGTAAGTTCAACGGGTGGTGTTAAAATTATTGATTCATCAGAACCGGCAGCCCTCATATTCGTGAGTTGCTTCCCTTTTGTCGGATTTACCCACATTTCCTCGCCCTTTGAGGTATTTCCGATTACCATTCCGCCGTAAACTTGGGTACCGGGACCGACATAAAGGGTGCCTCTATCCTGAAGATTCCATAGCGAGAAGCCAAGAACCTTTCCGTCAGCCATTGAAATCATTGAGCCGACTGAACGTCTTTTAATATCGCCTACATGAGGTTTAAACCCTATCACCCTAGATGCAAATATGCCCTCACCTTTAGTATCCATGATAAATTGGTTACGATAACCCAACAGGCCTCTAGTAGGTCCTTCAAATAATAAACGCACGATATTACCATGATGAAATATATTGGACATAATAAACTTCTTTGAGCTTAATCGTTCTATAATCAAGCCCCTGAATTCATCGGGTGTATCGATAATGACCTCCTCAAACGGTTCGTGCTTCACCCCGTCAATCTCACGAATTATTACCTGCGGTTGTGAAACCTGAAGTTCATAACCGGCACGTCTCATATTCTCAAGAAGTATAGAAATGTGAAGTTCTCCACGCCCATAAACTTTAAAAGTATCCGTAGCCGTAAAATCTATCTTAAGTCCTACATTTACTTCCAATTCTTTTTCTAAATATTCACGTAATTGCCTGGAAGTAACAAACTTTCCCTCTCTTCCCCCGAATGGAGAGTTATTTACCAAAAAATTAAGGCCAATCGTCGGCTCATCAACGGCAATTGCAGGCAATGGTTCTGCATTCGCATCAGTAGTTACCGTTTCCCCGATATCGATATCCGAAAGTCCCGCTATCATAACAATATCACCTGCGCTTGCCTCTTCGGATTCAATTTTTTCCAAACCTTTAAAAGTAAATAATTTTGATATTTTGCCGGTATGCATCTCTCTATTCGCTCCCTTAAGAAATATGCTCTGGCCGACATGCACTATTCCTTTGTAAACCCGGGATATTGCTAATCTTCCCAAAAAATTATCGTAACCGAGATTAAAAGGCTGGAGCATTAAGTCTCCTTTAGAAAGCTCGTCGGAAGAAGCACAGGGAACATGGGCAAGGATTGTGTCTAAAAGCGGTGTTAAATCGCTTGATTCATCTGTTGATTTCATTTTTGCCACACCTAACCTGCCGATGGCATAGACAACGGGAAAACTGGCCTGATCATCGCTAGCACCCAGTTCAAGAAATAAATCCAAAACCTGTTCCTCGCATCTAACCGGATTTGCCGCCGGTTTATCTATCTTATTGATAATAACAATCGGCCTTAAACCAAGTTCAAGAGATTTTTTTAGGACAAATCTGGTTTGAGGCATAGGACCCTCTTGGGCATCGACAACTAATAAAACAGAATCAATAGAGCGTAGTACCCTTTCCACCTCTGAACCAAAATCAGCATGGCCCGGAGTATCTACAATATTGATTTTAGTATCTTTATAATATATGGCTGCATTCTTTGAATATATGGTTATGCCTCTTTCAAGCTCAAGAGCGTTAGAATCCATGGATACGCCTTCTTTACCGAAGCCAGTTTGGCGCATCAAAGCATCCGTCAATGCGGTCTTGCCATGGTCAACGTGAGCTATGATAGCAATGTTCCTAATTTCCATATTTAAATTTATATTTTATTTATTTTTCTGTACTAATCTTATTTAGTATCTTCTTCACCTTCTCAAGACTATCCATGTCATGAATCGATATCGCCACCGCATTCTTATTTAGTTTTTTCAGTAATGCAAGCTTCTTTTTTAACTCCGCTGGTTCAACCATATCGCTTTTACTTAAAAATAGATATTCCGGTCTTTCGGCAAGCTCCTTAGAGTAGTTTGCTAATTCTTTTTTAATTATTTTATAATCTTTTACTACATCTGATGATTCGGTAGATACTAAATGAAAAATAATTTTTGTTCTCTCGATATGTTTTAAAAATTTTATCCCTAAACCCTTTCCAACCGATGCCCCCTCAATAATACCAGGGATATCAGCAAGAATAAGCTCATAATATACTCCGAGATTCGGTTCAAGAGTTGTAAATGGATAATTGGCGACCTTGCTATTTGCATTTGTAAGCTCATTAAGAAGACTGGATTTACCGGCATTAGGATACCCAACAAAACCGACATCAGCAATTAACTTAAGTTCCAATCTCACATTAAATTGTTCTCCCGGCTTGCCTCTGGTGAACTGCCTTGGGCTTGTGTTCGTAGATGATCTGAATTGAAAGTTACCTCTACCACCCTTTCCACCCTGTGCAATCAGTATTCTCTCGCCAATCTTTATTATCTCCCTATCTTCTTTTGTATTTAAGTTGTGGACAACAGTTCCAACGGGGACCCTAAAGATAACATCCTCCCCATCCGGTCCGTCGCTAAACTGGCCTTTGCCATTCTTCCCGTCTTCGCTCACAATCTCTTTTTTATTTCTGAATTGGCTAAGAGCGCCTAAATCAGAAACTCCCTCAAAATAAACACTCCCACCCTTACCGCCATCGGCTCCGGCCGGTCCAAGACTCATCAAATTCTTATTAAAAGCCACGGCACCGTCGCCGCCGTTACCCGCCTTAACTCTAATTGTAATATCGTCGATTAACATAGTTAGTATTTAGGTTCTTAGGTTTTAGGTTCCTAGGAAGATGTTAGGTTCCTAAGGTTCCTAACTTAGAAATTAATGCATTTAGCATCTTCATTACTTCAACTAACAACTCATCAACTTTTTTATAATTTAAACCCTTAGTTTTTATAAGTCTTTTGGCTATCTCTATCTGAGTTTCTAGCTCTGCACCTGATCCATATGAATTTAATAAAAAATGTCTATATTCTTTTCTAGAACTGCGTAATCTTCCTTCGGCAATATTTGAAGGTATTGATACGGCCGCTCTTCTCATCTGAGAAGTTAGTCCATATACCTCTTCTTTTGGGAAATTATCAGTTAAAATATAAATCTCGACTACAAGATTCATACTCTTTCTCCAAACTATTAAATCTTTATATCCATTCAACATATAAGTGGGTCTTAGGTTCTTAGAAATTAGGAACCTAGGAACCTAAGAACCTAACACCTAGTAACCTATTCCCTAGTTTTCTACAAAAGTGAGTGCCATTCCTTTCTTATCTCCTCTTCCGGTTCTTCCAATTCGATGAACATAATCATCATAGGTAGCAGGAATATCGAAGTTAATAACATGGCTTACATTAGCAATATCAAGTCCTCTAGCTGCAACATCCGTTGCGATTAAGACCTGAATGCGACTATCCTTAAATAAGCCCAAAGCCCTCTGTCTTCCGGATTGATTTTTGTTGCCATGAATAGATTCAACTTTAAATCCTCTTTCAGCCAGAATCTTGGATAATTTTTCTACGCCATGTTTGGTCCTGCCGAAAATAAGTACTTTTCTAAAATCAGGCTTAGTCAGAAGATTATGAAGAATATCTATCTTTGTTTCACCTCGTTGAATTTTTACGATATCCTGATCGACATTTTTTGGAGTATCACCTGTTTTAACCGAAATTGTAATAGGACTATTCAAAAACTGTTGAATAAGTCCGTTAATCTCACGTGAAACGGTAGCCGAAAAGAAAAGAGTATGTCTTTTCGCCGGCATGCCCGCCATTAAAAATCTCATGTCGGCAATAAATCCCATATCCAGCATCCTATCTGCCTCATCGAGAACGATAGTATTAAACTTGGAAAGCACAATAAATTTTCTTTCAATTAAATCCTTCAAACGTCCCGGAGTACCGATAATAAAATTATTATGGTATCTCAATTCTGATATCTGACGGCCAATACTTGCACCGCCAACACAACAAACTGAAAATATCTTCATACCTCTGGCAAATCCCTTTAATTCTTGGTCTATCTGAATAGCAAGTTCCCGAGTAGGCACAACAATTAATATATTTTCTCTTGTATCCCTAAGCACCTTATCTATCAAAGGAACCAAAAAAGCTGCGGTTTTACCCGTTCCAGTATTGGCCACTCCGACTAAATCCGCTCCGCGCAATATATGAATAATGGCTTTATCCTGTATTGGCGTCGGTGTTTTATATCCTTTAGCTACGATATTCCTTTTTAGAGCATCCGAAATATCAAAATCCGTAAATGAATGTTCCGGAACAAAAACATCAGATTCTTCTGATATTACGGCTTTATGTATAAACCTTGAAACGTCTATACTGGCACCCCCAAATTTACGTCTTGGATACGCCTTACCACCGCCAAATGACGGTCTGCGACGAATTGTCGCACGACTAAAACTTCTTTGCATGTATGGTATGTCTCCTAAGTTTCAGGCATACCATCTCAACAAATTATAGTGTAGAGAAAAAATGCTTATAGCTGGTAAAACCCGCTATATGTGGAAACCTAATGAGATCTATTAATTAGAGGTCATCTCAAAACTCCATATTCGTCTGAAATCTCTGAATTTGGCCTACATCTTCGCAAAAATTATTCGACAGAGTATGAAAACTATGCCTCATAATTTTTGCTTCGATTCGGCTCAAATTCATAGATTTCACCCAGAAAGAGAGTCTCGAGACGACCTCCTACTATAATAATATCAGTTATCGCCTAGAATGTCAAATCAGCCCTTGAGATTCCTTGATACTATTGATAATACGCTTCTTAAGATGGGCGTAAGTACTTCCAAATTGCTTCAACATTTTCTCTCTTTGAATGGCATCTTTTTGCGCTAAGTACTGTTCCAATAGACAAGTTTGACCGGAAGATATTTACTTGTCGTAAAAACTTTACCGTCATTATGATCAATTAGTCTCTTTTCAAGGTTACCCGTGAATCCAATATATAGCTGATTATTATTCAGCCTTAGAATATACATAATAATACATGAGAACATGATATAGGAATCTCAAGGGCAGGGTCAATACTTCTTACCTACAAGACGATTTAGATAGCCTTTACCCACCGCCAACCCTATCACTGTGCCTATAATTGCACCCGCGATAAAATCAGAAAACCAATGAATACTTACGGAAACGCTTAAGCCAATATACAAAGCATATACCAGTGCCCAATATTTTACTTTTTTATTCATCGGATAGAGTGCGATTAGTGCAAAAGCCACCGAAAATGCAACTGTTGTATGGGATGATGGCCAACCCCAAAATATGCCCTTCTCCCAAAATCCAAAATTAAAAACTTTAGTTATATCCGAGATAATAACTCCAAATTCAGGATGAGCTCTCCCAGTAAAAGCTTTATAAAAAGAAGATATTAACCAGCCAATTAACGCCGCCTGACCTAAACTCCATGCAGTATTTACTAATATGTTATTCTTTCTTATTTTTCCAACTGCAAGCAAAATTAAAGGACTTATTATAGGCAATAATCCTCCTATTATAATTGCGGGAAAAACAAGAAAAGTAATAATTTCGTTTCTAGTAGCTTGATAATAGTGCCAATCAAATCCGGTCGTGACAATAATATATGTCAATAAAATAGCTAAACCATGCCACGCCAAATTCCATCCCCAAAAGCATTTGCCCAGATTTTTAAAAAAATTATAAAATAGTAGTTTCAATTTAATGATTGGCTCATCCTATATCCGACATATATGCCCGCAAATCCTCCGATAGTACCAAAAATTATCGAAGACATAGACATAAATGAAGAATCCCGCCAAAGAACCGGCAGATAACTACCTACTGTTGAACCAATTAAGGCACCGATTGTCATTAAAGCTCTTGGAGACATGTGTAATAGTTTACCATTACATTATCCTGCAAATGTGGTAATATAACAAGCTATGGAGATGTTAAAATATCCAATGCGAATCAATCAATATCTGGCGAAACAGAAGAAAGCTACTCGCCGGGATGCCGACATGTTCATTCAAAAAAAGCGTGTTTTTATCAACGGAAAGTTAGCCGTTCTTGGTGATAAGGTCAACGAAAACGATAAAGTTGAGGTTCGGGCGCTAATTAAGCCAAAGAAGTACATTTATATGGCGTATAACAAACCGAAAGGGCAAGTGACTGGAGAAGGTCTGCTTATAGAAAAGAACATATTTCCTCTCGGACGCCTCGATCAGGACTCTGAAGGTTTAATGATTCTGACCAATGATGGGCGTATAACTGACGGCTTATTAAACCCTGAATTTGGACATGAAAAAGAATATATCGTTACCGTATCAGAAAAATTACGTCCCAATTTTAAAGAAAAAATGGAAGCTGGGGTAAATATTGAGGGCTATAAAACCCGTCCTTGCAAAGTAAATATCCTTAGTGAATATACTTTTAAGATAATCCTTACCGAGGGAAAAAAGCATCAAATTAGAAGAATGTGCGTAGCACTGTTTAACCAGGTTAAGCACCTAAAACGGATAAGGATAATGAATATAAAATTAGAGAACTTAGCTTCGGGCTCTTATCGGGAAATTCAAGGCAGAGAGTTGGAAATATTTCTTACTAGCTTGCTCGCTCCGGTCCAATAATATAAAACTTCCTTAGGATCTCTTTATGTCTGCCCACAAAAAAACAAGGCCGATTGCAAGCCAAAAGGCAACTTTCAGCCAATTTTGAGTTTGCACCGCCTCAATAGCAGAGACCCCAAAAAACAATATAAAAACCGCAAAGTTTGTGCTTATTTTTTTTCATATACCTATTGTATCAGATTCCTAGACAACTGAACGGTACTTTATGAAGAAGAGGAAGGGTTGTCCTCATCATCCTTACGTCTCCTGAGGAAAAACAAAATAATTATTATAATTAGAAGGAAGAGTATCCACCAAAAGTAGCCTTCCACAAATGAACCCATGCTACTATATATAGACGCAAACAGGTTATCTGTATCTTCTTCATTGCTATCGCCATCCACAACGACATCTCTCGTATCTCCTGAACCATCAGAATTATCCCCTCCATTGCCAGTTGTATCATCTCCATCAAATCCAGTCTGAAGTCCGGCTACTATGGCATTTCCAGCAGAACTATTGCCCTGTCCTTCATCCTGATTAGGATTGCCAGGATTTAAGATTAATGTAGAAAAATTATGCTCAAAGCTCACAGTATCAGGCGAAGCATGCGATATGGCTCGGAAGTAATAAGTTGTACCGGGTATTAATCCGGATACTATTACTGAATGATTATAAACTCCGCTGGAAGGGGCGGGTGTATCAGCCTCAACTGTAGAAAATGGATATCCATAGTTTGGAAGACTGCTAATATCAAACAGGCCTGGCGTAGTGCCATAAACTACCCTGCTCGTTGAACGATAGCTGGTACTCCAAATAATAGTTACGCTGGTTGTCTCAATGTCTATTACCCTAACCGTATCATCTACAATAGTAAGACCTGTAAGTGTGCCTCCTCCGCCACCACTTCCACCGCCTCCACTACCGCCTCCGCCGTCACCTCCGCCACTTTCTTCACCGCCACCTTCACCCTTAAACCCGACTATGATATCAAAGCCAAGATCATTCTCTTGATAGCTATTCCCCGAGCTGGAAACGAATGTAATTGAAAAATTATAAGTAGCAGAACCTCCAGAACCTGCCACCGCAGAAAGATCTACCTCACCATCACTAAAGAAATTAGACAATGTATCGCTGTATAATTCAGAATCTCCTTCGCTAATAGCTATGTTCAAAGCTTCGCTGAAATCATCCGGATCGGTAACATTAATTGCTTCTACTACAATATCCTTGGAACCTCCGGTATTATTGGTAACTTTAACTGTTCTGGTAACAGTATTTCCAGGCATAAAGTTAGCCTCGCTGAATAACGGCGTACTTTCAAAATCCACGACTAAATCTTCCGGTGCGGCATAAGAAGGCCACGCTAAAGACATCCCCACTAAAGTGAAGACCGCCAGAAACTTTATAAATTTTGTTCTATTAAATAACTTCATTTTCTTGGTTGTTATTTTGACTTGAATCATCTGCTGGGCTTTCCTCAACAACTGCCGGTTCTTCTCCGACCGTAGCATCTTCTTCGACAATAACATCTTCTTCGGTTACGGCTTTCTCTTCATCAGCCGACGTATCTTCAACAGCTCCTTCTTCAATAATAGTTTCCTGCACAATAGTTTCTTCTCCGCTTCCAATGACCAGTGGTTCTTCTTCAGTATTAGGAGCTATCTCTTCTTCAATTATTTCTTCCTGCTCAACTGGCTCATCGGCCGTCTCATCCGTAGTAACCTCTTCTCCGGTTCCGGTCGTTTCATCAGAGATATTATTTGGTTCTCCGGGCGTTACTGATTCTTCTTCCACGGATGCCCCTTCAACGATTATCTCATCCTCGAAACTAACACTGCTGGCAACATAAGAATAATCCCCGAATTCTGTTAAAAGCATATTTACCTTACCTGGTGTCGGGATAGGATCAACCCAATCACCGATTCCGTCTGGGATTCTGGCGTATGATTTATTCGGCGGTACAGTGGTACAGCTTCCTGAAGCATCCGTTGAGTTATCATCTCCCGGCGTTGGCTCAATTTCACAGAAATCAGGATCATCATATGTATGCGAGTCAACTAGGATATTATCTCCGTTAAACAGCCTGACCGTATCGCCGGTATTATTGTAAATTGGCTTATTCATATAGATAACCAGCCAGCTTTTGCCTCCGATTATTGTAGTGGCAGGTAACGAATTTGAGGCCACAATGTCAGTTTTATTGCCCTCGCCGGGGGTATCATCCCTTAAGTACCAACCAGTCAAATCAACGCTTTCGGTACTGTTATTGTAAAGCTCCACCCATTCGCCTTGAGGCATATCGCTTGAATCACTTCCAAAATCAAATCCGTATGCTACGCCATCAGGATTCGGTAAAAATTCATTCAAAACTATCATCTTGCCGGCAGTAATTGTAAAACTCATCCTTTCTTCATCGCTGAATCCGCCATCGCCGTAAGCACCGACATTCGTCTGCCAACCTTTAAAAACAACATCAAACTGGCACTCTTCGCCGTTAATAAATGAATCTTCGTCAACCGGCAGTTCTATATTAAATTTCCAAGTTCCCAATGTAGTTAAGACAGGCGTTGTCAACGACATAAGACTGCCGTTATATTGTTCGACGCCATTTAATTTGGCCTGCAAGTTAAGGGCGTCGCAAAAATCACTCTCACCAGACACTTCTTCCACTTCAAGAGTATATTGAAAATCCATCCCATCGCCATTAACTATAACTGTGTTTTTTGAAACAGTTTCATCCAGACCGATAGTACTTTGGAATGAGTTCTCGGTTAAAGAGAAATCCAAAGAACTAGCCGTAAATCCATTCTCGCTCGCCGTCTCAGTGTCATTATAATATGCGGCTGTCGTTCCGATAGCTAAAATACCCGACCAGTTCAAGCCGACGAGTAAAAGCAATACCAAAAATTGGATTGAAAAAGTTTTGAATATTTTAGCAGGAATAAGCCCAAGCAAAAACTTCTTTTTATTTTTTCTGGCTTTCTTCATCAATCTTATTAATTTTTTTCCGTTATACACGGGTAAATGTTTATTAATCATTTTAGACAACTGCTTGTTCTTTTTCTTTTTTTGAATTTTTCACTTCTGCCACGATTTTTTTAACGTGTTCAAATATAATGACTGTGGCCGGAATAACAACAATCGCCAGAAGGCCATAACTAGTTTGGGCTCCAGCCACTACATAACCTGCGTAAGGCACAGAAACTAATACTTTTCCTATCACCTTATTCGAAGCAATCAAATTTTGGTCAACGCTATCATTCGCATCGCCCTTTGTCTGATAAAAAACACTGCCGACATCCACTTTAACATCAACAATCCTATGGGTAGTCGGAATTTTTCTGCCCTTTGAATCTTTAAAATTTCCCTCAAAAGTAATTATATCCCCCACCTTATAACCACTCAATGGCTTAATCAAAACCACGCTCCCGGTCTTAATTGTCGGCTCCATCGAACCCGACTGGACTACTCTTATTGAAAAGTTCCCCGAAATCGGAAACATTGGAACAAGCAAAACCACTGCCAATACAACTAGCAGACCCAATAATACTCCCGAAATTATTTTATTTAATCTACTCATAGCTTGTCCCACACATAAGTTTTATGTGTGGGGTTAAAATCTTTATCTCCCACACATAAAACTTATGTGTGGGACAAAAGACTTCAATACCAACCTAATACTATAATGGAGTTGAGGTTGGAGTCGGTGATGGAAGTAAGCTCGCGCAAGTAAAGTTAGGATTATTCCTCTGCTGTACTGCGTATGCAACGAAATCAGACATCATCTTATCTGATTGTGCTACATCACCCATACCATTTCCATCGCAACCAACAGTGGTGCCAACAATAGTTTGGTCACCTGCACACCAACTCATTCCAACAAGACTAATCGGTGCGTTACCGACTAGAGACAACTGAACAAGTTCAGTCGGAATTTGATTGAATGGTGTTCCTGCATCAAGCAAGACCTGCTCACCTGAATCATAGGCATTGTTGCCATTTGCATCATTCCACATAAAGAATTCAAGTTCATCGGAAAGTTCTCCATTTGGAATACCCGTCAAGTTATCATCTCCAGCCGGAACTTCAGGATCAACAACTACGTTCTCATCATCTTGAATGTTGCTCGGCAACAGACATGCAAATGCATCGTTGTCATAAACATGAAGTGAAAGGACATTAGTACCCCAATCACCCGGTTTTATGTCGGTAAAATTCCAGAATGTGTCGCCTTCACCTAGATCCTGCTCGCCCCAGAGCGTACAAACACCGCCATTAGTATAGGTGTCTACGGCACAATCTAAAGCAAACACGGAAACATCATCAAGATATCCGCCAAGAGAGTCGGCTTGAGAACCATCATCGCTGAAACGGACAGTTGTCTGCGTATCCAGTGCGATGAAGTTATAGGTATATAAAGTCCATACTGTACCAGAACCGCTATACGAAGGCTGACCAATCGTTGAATTAACTATGGTGCCACTTGTTGAAGTAACAAGTACGTTCAACTCAACCGCATTATCAGTACCGGTGTTAGGACCATTATTCGGTCGTGGCGAATGCCAGAAGGTCAAGCGATACTTTTGTCCAGGTACAGTAGCAATCGTCTGCTCCATCGAAGATGGAGCAGTACTATCAAGCTCAACAAGCTGAACCCCACTATGAGGTGCGCCTGCGACGCTATTTCGCTGAATCTCTGGACCTGCACCTCCGGCATTTGTCCAACCAGTAAAACCACCGGGATATGTCTGCCACTGACCGCCATTTGCCGTTACTACCGGTGTTTCAAACCCACCATTAACGATGAGCTCGATTCCAGTCGGCGTACAAACGCCCACACACTCTTCGCCGTCATACGACGCATAGGTGTGGTCCACCTTCAAATCAATAGAACCGGCAGTGAAAATATTTCCACTGGAAGTTTCTGTATCGTTGAAGAAAGCGGTTGTTGCACCGATTACCACTGCGGCGGCGGCGACAACAACTACTCCACTTAATAATATTTTTTTCATAATTTATTTAATTTAGCCCCCCTCCCAGCCCCGTTTTTATAAAAGCGGGGCTGGGGTTTAGATCAGTAGAAACTGATTTCTATTAATCCGTTTCGAACGGCTCAGGGTTATTTCTAACCTGTTCAACCTGAAACTCCATTGTTGCGCTCATACTGTCGGTCTGAACTTCGTTTTCCGTATCTGAAGGAAGTTCCCATGCAACACCGAAATAAGCGGTTTCTCCGCCTACAAGATATGTTCCATTGATGTCCTTCAGATCCAAGGTTACGCCTCCCTCAGGAAGTACTTCGTCCTCAATCACAGGATATTCATCATCGTCAAGAACATTATTGCCATTATCTAACCAGATAGTGAACAAAAGATTCTCACGCAATTCCCCTGCTCCTTCTTCGTTCAATTCAGGGTCCCCAACCTCACAACTCTCATTGTTTGCTCCTTCTTCTGGTTCAGTACAAGTGTTGTCCAAATCGGTAACATCTTTAACTACGAATCTCAACCATGCATCATTATTTTCAACATGTAAGCTGATTGTGTTTTCTCCTTTGTCGCCGGGTTTAATATCGGAAAAATTGAAAAATCTGTTTTCAACTCCTAAATCTGTTGCCTCCCAATCACCAACAGCAACTGGCTCTGGAGTACCTTGAGGATTTGGAACCCACTCACCACAACCAACGTCAACATAGCCATCTTCATTAGCGGCAGGGTCTCCGTTATAATCATCACCAACATAATTCCAATAGTGACAATCGCTATCAACTGTTAAATCAATAGCTCCGGCGGTGAAAGTATTGCCGGTTGATGTTTCGGTATCTGTAAAGAAAGCGGTTGTTGCACCGACTACCACAGCGGCGGCAGCGACAACAACTACTCCACTTAATAAAATCTTCTTCATATAAATTTTTATTGTTTTTTTATAAGTTAAATTGCATTTTTAGCCATTCAACTTATGAATTATTAATTTAAACTATTCTTGATCGACCAAACTTTATTCATTTATTTTTGGATACCTCCACGGCTTGCACCTTCAACTTATTTATAATAAGTTTGGAGGCCGCCAATGGATAAGGGAATAAAGTCCAAGCACAAACTCGTTTCCCTAACGATTGTGTTTGGACTCCTGACAAAACCCCCACACCAAACGAGCTTATGTCTTCAGGCTATCCTGGACTCTAATCAGAAGTTGCCTTAAAGCTCGTGCTCCCAGCTTCAAATTGTGTTCACGTTTCATAGCATCATCCTCTGATGCATAGGCTTCATAGTATAAACAGCGTAAGGGTATTCTTGATTTTGTTGACCTAACAAGCCCTGAATTATGTTCTTTTAATCTCTTGCCAAGGTTACTAGTATATCCGAAGTATAGATTTTTATCTTTTTCACTCTTCAGTATGTACATATAGAACATAATTCAAAGCTCGTTATGGTGTGGGGGAATAAAAAAAGCCGCACTAAAAAGCACCGCTAAACTGCCCGTCTCTAAAAAAATTACTACAAGAACACTCTGTCAAATTTCCAGCTCATCTCGGTTTCCCGACGAGATAAGATTGACCGAAATCTATGTTACAATAAAGGTAATCAGAATTCTATCAAATATAGGATAAATGTAAAGCCACTTGTATTTGTGGATAACCATTGATCAATCAAGTAAACCTGGGGTCGGATCCTAGACGGGAAACGTCCCACACATAACTTTGGAATGTGCCAAGGGCACTCCTGACAAGGTGTAAATGACGAAATGCAAAACATCTAATCCAAAGTTATGTGTGGGAATGTCCGGGATCCGGCCCCAGACTTGCTTCTTGTTTGAAGGCCGATCCACCAAGCTATCAAGTTATCAAGGTTTTACTGAAAATGCAACTAGATCCTCTTAATCTCTCAACTCGGATCTAAACTAAAAAGTATCTTTATTATATCAAATCTATAATCAAAAGTCAAGAGCAAACCAGGTAACTACTCACCGCCCTGAAAAGCCTCACGCCATAGATGTTGACAACTCGTCAACATTTTTCTTTTAAATAAGTTAGAATGCTTGAGTATGCCGAGAGGACGATTATCACA
>Ga0209542_10009760_pt1 | contig 17520 bp, 27 predicted proteins | sample RifCSPhighO2_01_FD_184028 | JGI IMG/M metagenome (GOLD analysis project Ga0209542, IMG submission 184028) | Soil microbial communities from Rifle, Colorado - Rifle CSP2_plank highO2_0.1 (SPAdes) (version 2) | ecosystem: Environmental > Terrestrial > Deep subsurface > Rock core/Sediment ...
TTGCCTCCAGATTTTCATCACTTATACGTCGCAAAATTCACTAAAATATTTTAATTTATCTTTCTTCTACAACGTATTGTTCTGTAATCTTATCAGTCCATCTTCCAATTGCGGTTGAACTTGAAGTAACTGTTCTATAACCAATATATGCCAGAAGACCAGTTAAACATAATCCTATTGCTGTTTTAACGAGATATTTTGAAACAGTATTCTCAGGTCTTAGTTTGAAACTTTTTGTTGTTGGCTTCCACTCTTTACCTCGAACATAATCGCTGCTGCTTTCCAATATTGTTCTTTCGCCTTGAAGAGCCATATTTTTTTATTTCGAATGGGCTTTAATAATATTTGTGTTCTGGTTTTTTAGAGCCTTTTTGCTCTAAAAAATTATCTTGCATAAAACTTAAAAACCCTGATTTTCTAGGAAGGAGATGTTAAATAATAAGAGAGCGCAGTTAACTTGGGTGATTGTTATAGCAGTTCTGCTTGTGGCGGGCTTTGTTATATTCTACAAATTTTACAATAGTGGCTCTGATGTATCTGGCTCAATAAACGGAAATGTTGTAGCTGATAACTTAGGCAGTAGTGCCTCCGTGAGCGGTGGAACGGGAGAGAATTATATAATCGAAATAACATCGTCTGGATTCTCGCCTAGTGCTTTGAATATAAGCAAAGGAGATTCAGTTACTTGGGTTAACAAGGATTCGCAGGCACGTTGGCCTGCATCTGCTAGCCATCCTACACACACAAAGTATGCTGGAGCCAGTTATGATGAGGAAGGTTCATATAAAGGATCTCTTGCCTGCAAATCAGAAGGAGTTGCAAAAGATGGCGCTTTTGACCCTTGCGAAGGTATTGCTCCTGGAGAATCATGGACATTTACATTTGAACAAGTAGGTTCATGGGGATTCCATGATCATCTAGTAAGTGGCCAATTTGGAAAGATAACTGTTCAATAAACAATGATTAGCGAAAAAGAAGAAAACGTTCTTGCATCATTTTTTTTAAGAGTAGGATTAGCAATTGCATTTATTTATGCTGGAATAGCTGCTTTTTTAAATCCTGAGGCTTGGATAGGATTTATTCCAGGATTTGCTCGAAGCGTAATTCCTGCAAGTATCCTATTGCATATACATTCAGTATTCAATGTTCTTTTAGGTATATGGCTGATATCTAATAAAAAGATATTCTATGCTTCAATTCTTGCGTGCCTTGCAATGGTGGCAATAATAGTCTTCAATTATTCTGCTTTGGATATAGTATTTAGAGATATTGCAATACTGTTTGCAGCTATTGCTCTTACAGCCTTGTCGTATCAGAGAAGGTAAAATGCAGCCGCATCTAGTAACCTCGCTTACTGTTCTATCTATCTTGGGTATTATTGATTCTATATACTTATTTTACAAGCATAAAAGAAAACAGCCTCTTGCCTGTCCACTTAATACTGATTGCAATGCTGTAATGAATAGCAAATGGAGCACCACATTTGGGATAAGAAATGAACTGTTCGGTGCAATTTATTATCTAATTATACTTATAGGGGCTTTTGTCTTGTATTATAATTATATATCTATGATCCATTATATTTTGATAGCATTTTCATCACTGGCCTTGCTTTTCTCTGCTTTTCTTATGTATTTACAAAAGTACATTATTAAGGAGTATTGCTTTTATTGCATTATCTCAGCAATTCTGACTTTCTTGATTTTTATCGTAATATTGGTAATTTAATTGCCCGACATCACCATAAACCTTTTAAACTATATTAATTAAAAAAATCTATGGCAGAAAAAAAGATGTTAAAAATGGCCCTGATATCAGGCGCAGCACATGCCCTTGAGTTTAAGAGGCAGAATCCTGGCGCTTCTGATGAAGAAGCCATCCAACACGTCAGCAGAGAAAGCAATGAAATTATAGAAAAGCTTAATTCTGAAGAATAAGTTTAGTTTCTGATTATATTCTTCAATATCTCTAAAAAGCAATTATATTTTAAAAAATTTATTGTACAATTATTGTGGCTCTCATTGAACTATGGAATCTACAATGATATGTGAATGTTCCTGGCTGTGAGAAGGTATGAGAGTAGGACTGCCTTTGGTCTAATGTGCTAGAGACTAGCTCAGAACCTGAATCAGAGGTTACTGTGTGTGGTGCAGAATCCATATTAGTCCACGTAACACGATCTCCGACTTTAATATTCAATGTTGTAGGTGAAAAAGCAAATCCAGATATCTCGATTGAATGTTGTATTGGTCCAGAATAATTAACTGGTTTTACAGCATCATCGGTGTTTGTGTCTGGTGATTGGCTTGAGGATGCTGAGAAATAGTATATTAATCCTCCAGCTATCAATAAAACAATCACTATTGATATAACTAACACTGCTTTAGTCATATTTTATCTAGATAGAAAGATTATTTAAAACTTATGAAAGTAAATGATACAATATTCGAGTTTGTAAAGCTTATTTTTAAGGCTACATATTCTTTTAAATTGCGATCTGCAGACAATTATATGGAAATTAAGACTAAAAAGCGCAATGCTGATGGTCTTGTAAGATTAGAAACTTCTGGGAATTTAAGAGAGATAGTAATAAAAGAGGATTTTATGAATGCCCGAGATGTCTCGGTTTCATTGTGCTTTAGGGGGAAAAACAGTTCAGGAATTGTTGGATTGACATTGAATGAAGTTAAATTTCTGGCCAGAGAAGTGGAGCCAAAACTCCAAATGCTGCAGAATATCAAGGTTCTGAGATTTGAGAAAAATTCTAGAGCAAAAAGAAAAAAATAGATTTTTTGGCACTCTTGAATACTCTGTACTTCTCGGTGGAAAGTAATTTATAGTACTGTTTCTTGAGGTTTTTGATGGTACTCGCAAAGTTTCATCTCGAATATAAAAAAAAGAGAACTTTCGTATTAATTTTTTCAGTACTAGTTTTACTAATGATTTATTTCTTTCAGGATTCCTCATTTATCTTGAGAGCGATTTCTACGGTTTCGTTAGTTCTCCTTTTCTACGTTATTGATCATTTTTATTACATAAAATTCAGGAGAAGACATTATGTATTTATAATAATAATAGCTATTTTGAGTTTTCTGCTTAGTCCGGCTTATTTTGTCTACCCCAACTATGATAAAGTTCAGCATTTCATCCAACCAATGCTTGTGTGTTCTATGGTTTTTTTCGCCATCAATAAGCTGCATCTTGAACTTAAGTGGAAGATTGTGTTCACTTTTTTCGTTGTAGTAGCTATATTGGGAATTTTTGAAATGGGGGAGTTTGCGCTTGATTCTTTATTTAACTTAAAGCTGCAGGGAGTTTATCTCCGTGATGCTAGAGGTTTTGAAAAGTTTAATCTCCTGCTTGACCCTTTAAGCGATACTATGATTGACATGGCATTGGGAATTCTAGGCTCGGGAATTTATTGCACGGTTTTTGCTTTTGTTATGCGGAAGAAACTGCAGCAGAATATCTTCAGAGAATTTTAATCTTAGTTTTAAGTATATTAATCAATATCCCCTCATGTAATATCTCTTATGAATTATTATCCCATGAATCTTATATATTATGAAAAGTATAATAAATATAAGGAGAACAGTTATTCTATAGCTCTCTATCAATTCTCCGAAGAAAGTCAAGATGAAAACTATAGGTATTGAGCCTAAAAATGTTGCCAGAGCGAATTTCCATATGGGCATTGATGTAATTCCAGCCATGTAACTAACCAAATCAAAGGGCATCTTAGGGATTAACCTTGAAAAAAAGATGAATTTAAGCAAATGCTTGTTCTCCTCTTCAAGCATTTTTCTGTATATTTTATTTTTCTTGAATCTTTTAGCAAAATAATTATGCAAAAAAAATCTTCCAATTATGAAGGCTATCGTGGCACCTATAGTGGCTGAGATTAAAGTGATTATCATCCCAATATATGAGCCAAAGACTATTCCTGCGACTACTGCGAATGGAGAAGAAGGTATAGGTAATATCAAAATTGCTAGAATCATCAAACCTGAAAAGATTAAAATCCCGGTCAACATTCCCGAGTTCTCCAAATATGACTCTGCGTTGAGATAAATTAATGATACATTTTTAAAAAAGATTATGGCTAGAACTAGAATCATAACAAGCAAAGATATCTTTATCTTATCCTTCACCTCTAGGTAATCCATTGGAAAATAAAAAGAAAAGATTATATAAGCATTGCCCTTTATGCCATAATGAAGTTCTCCCAATTTGAGATTAAAGATCTATTTATTGCAGGATTTATGATTTCTTTAGCGTTCGCTATCTTGTTTTCTGGGGGATATGATATTAATTTTTCCAGCGGCTCGCTAATAAAAGTTTTTTTAATTGCTTTTTTCACAGCTGGAGTTGGTTTCTTACTACATGAACTGGCACACAAGCTCATTGCTCAGAGATATGGTTTGCGAGCTGAATTTAGAGCTTTTTATCCCATGCTATGGCTTGCTTTAGTATTCTCTTTGGATTTATCATTGCTGCTCCCGGAGCAGTCTTTATATCTGGATTGATTACTAAAGAAAGAAATGGAAAAATATCTATCGCGGGACCTGTTACTAATATCATTTTATCAGTGATTTTCTTTTTACTGATATTAATTTCTGGGATTAAAACTGGTATGTTTGCTGATTTTCTGAGTTATGGACTTAAAATTAATTCACTGCTTGCAGCCTTTAACATGATTCCCGCAATGCCATTTGATGGAGCAAAGGTAATAAAATGGAGCAAAACGATTTATTTCATAACTCTAACTATTGCCGTTGGGCTGTTTTTTGTGAGCTTTTTGTTTTAGAAGACTTTATGCACGATTTTTACTTTTTGCATGTTATCTAAAAGACTATTAAGTATATAAGATATTGGCTTATTTTTTGATATAGTTGTATGACATACTACGACAATGGCAGATAAGTAGAACTATATAGTCTCTTATCCTTAAGATATTATGTCTGATGAACATATATTTGAAGCCTTTGAAGCAGTAAACATACCTAAAATGCAAACTAAAGTTTATTTAGATCTTCTAAAAAATAAGGAATCTACTGCGACGCAAGTTTCAAAGAGGACTAAGATGCATAGGGCCAATGTGTACGATACTTTAACAAAGCTTAAGGAAAGAAATCTTGTTTATTTATCAAATAAGGAAGGGAAGCAGGTATTTGCAGCCTTATCAACGGATTTAATTATTAATGAAGAAAAAGAGAAATTAGAAAATCTTAAATTGGCCATGAGTTACATAAAAACAACATATATACCTGGAGATACTCCTAAAGTCTATACTCTTGAAGGATTAAACGCGGTAAAAAGCATTTTATTTGGTATCTTAGAAAAAAAGTCCGATATTTGGATGTACGGTCTTGCAGAAAATGAAAGTATAATTAATCTTCTTAATGATAAATTCATGCATTCATTTCATATTGAAAGAAAAAGCCAAGCATTAGGAAAAAGTGTAATACCAATAATGACTTATGGCAAATATATTGTTTATTTGAAAGCTGATAGCTCTAATCTTCCTAATATACCATTATCTAAGTTTAATTATACTTCTGGAACATTTGAAAAAAAGTGGGGGCCAGAGCATAAGACGATAGTGCTTACACCAAATCACTCAAGTATCAGAAAAGTTGAGATAGAGATCCAAGGTATAGATATCCGAAACATGAAATTATTACCTGATAAATCTGGGGATGTTATTGAAGATATGGCTAAGGTAAAAATAACTAGACATTATAGATTCTCTGAAGGCGATTCAGAAAACAAAAGGGATTCTAGTTCAGCATCGCCTGGTGAAAAAAAAGCCAGATAAGTAATTAATTGGTCTTTATGAGACATAAGTATAATCATATACAACATAGTATTATGAAATACTGCTTCATAATATAAATTGGTTAATCTTAGTATAATTAAGGGATGGTAATAATAAAGGAGAATGAAAATGTCAAATCAATGTTTGAATTGCGGATATTCAGTAACAGAACCAATTTGTGCTTCTTGTGTTATAAATAATGTTAAATTTTGGCTTTATGGACAAAGAATTGAAAAAAATATTGTTAAAAAGATAAATAGCGAGCTCAAATCTCTGTTAAAAGATGCCGAATCAAGAGATTATGTAGTATTGCCTTCTCAAGATCTGTGGAAGATGTCGGTAATGAAATGTATTAAATGCAATAATGATATGCATCTTATGTGTTTTTATTGCATAACTAAACAAGCCTCTCAAACAGTAAAAAATAACTTGATAATTAAAAGTTCTATAGAGAATTTTAGTAAATGTTTCAATACTGAACCTATGATTCTTAATTAAGAAAATTATCTTAATTTAATAAATTTAATGTTTTATTGAATAAAACAAAGCCCACCCACCATCCCTGATAAAAAAATAAATTGTTTTAACAGAACTTATCAGTTTAGTTCTGTTTCTCAGAAGATTCGTTCGAGGCTTCTGAAGAAGCAGGTTTTTCTTCCTCTTCTTTCTTCTTCCTCTCTTTCATTTCCTCTTCTGTCTCTTCTTTCTTCTCAGGTTCAGCTCCTTCTTGACCTTTTGTTTGGTCTTCGGAAGCTTCTCCCTCTTTTTTAATTTCTTCTTCCATAAAGAAAGTGATTAATTAGACTATAAAAACATTTCTCACTTTCAGAAGCTATTTCTTTGTACCAATCTTTCCACTCTAAAATATTATTTACATCTCAACAAAGCCCATAATAACACAACATCTGAACAATATAAAGATGAACCAACCTAAATTTAAACAATCAAAGTATACCCCTTTATTATCACATAAAGGTAGAGTCCCCGCACCGAAAGCAACCCTATAATGCGATTTTCAAGAGATGTTGTTTTTCCCTTGTTTTATTTATCCTGACATTTCATATCAAAGCGCATTAAAAAGGATTGTAGATTATTAATGGATATATTACCAGGCATGGATGAAGTTCGTGACAAAGGGTTTATCCAGAACCGAGAGAATATCCATACTACTCAAATTTGTGGTAAAAGAAGGATTTATTTTTTATCAATCAAACGGTTTATGCCTCACTTAAAACTTTGTGTAGCGATTTTTCTTTACCAAGATTACTTCCAAAGACAAAACGCATGGCCTCTTCCAATCCAGCTTCTTGATCAGGACGAAGCAAGATAGCTTTAGATTCATCTTGTAATGGTCTGCCTCTAAAGTCAAGGGCCACAGGATGAACTACAACATCAAAACCGGCGCCATTCAAATTCGCTGCAACTTCATCAGATTTTTTCGAAGTTAAGAGAAACCGATATCCATTTTCGTATTCAGGACTATAAGTTGTTCGCAGTGCTGTAGCAAGATTAGCTATTTCATCAGTATTAGTAGCAAAGCTGCTTGTTCCAAAACTAACGTATACAAGTTTACCCATGTATTTTATGATTAATTACTATATTTAAACCTTTCTATTTTGTTACTACTTATAAGATACATAAAGATCCCAGCACCGAGACTGTAGCAATTCTGCTCAAACTAAAATTATAATTTCTAATCTCCTTCAAACTCGTAGGCAGTTTTTCTATGGTCTATAGCTGAAAGATAAACTTTATTCTCTTCTTTAATAATTTTGAATATTAATCTGAATTTACGTATAATTCTTGTTGACTTATAACCATGAAGTGCACCAGATAAAAATCCGCCGATGCTTTCAGGGTCTTCTTTTAACTTTTGAATCTTTTTATCAAGAGCACTAAGAAATTCACCATCTTTCTTGTGCTTTTTGAACTCTTTTGTAAATGTATCTGTAACCTCTATTTCATAAGTCATTATATATCTTTGACTGAATTAATCTTTCTTACTCTTCCAATTTTTATGTCTTTTTCACTTTCTCTAATCTGTCCCATAGTATCTTCATTAGATGCAACCATAACAGTTTCTAGTGCAGTATTGAGTTCTGCTTTAGTAACCATGTGTTGCTCTATCATTTTTAATTTTCTATATATTTCACTTAAGTTTATTGTTTCTTCCATATTAACCATATGCATTATCTATTAATAAAACTTACGAATTTTAAATCTCGTCTTTCTAATAGATTTGGCGATGTGCTTCCGCATCTCTCAGATATCGTATGATAGGGTTATCCCCGCACCGAAGCAAAACCATTTTGGCATCTCACTGGGTATTTTTTATTTAACAGATTATTATATTTATTTCAGACAAAAGCTTTTTATAAAGAATGTCGCATGTGAATGGATATTTTGGAGTGGATAGAGAAGTTCGTGACAAAGGGTTTATCCAGAACCGAGAGAGTATCAATACTGCTCAAATTATCTTTTAGAATAAAATTTCATAATTCTATAAGAAAGAGGAAGATGTAAAGCGAATTCTTGTTCACCAAGTGAGCCATTAAGAAAAGTTACAGTTGAATTTCCATCTTCAATTCTATCTGAACTAGCATTTAAGACCGCAAAATCGGACGCATAACCTCGTGGATACATTAAAATTGAAGCTCTTGATTCCATTTGAATCTCACCAGTATTACAAGAAAGGACTACTAAAGCATCATATTTTCCATCATGTTTTTTTATCCAATCACTAACCAAACCCCATTCCAAATCACCTTTTGGATAATGTGTATATTCAAAAACTCCATTATCGGAGTTTCCGTGAGCGTTCAACATCCTAACTGACTTTACCATATCAAAACCTTGAAGATGGATAAAATTTATTGCTGACATCAAGAGCGATTCATGCGATTGGGTTGGTTTAGTTTTCCTATTGTTCCTTAATACAGTTTTTCCTAAGTAGAATCCTCTTTCAACGTCTTCTGCTTTATCTAATACTCCAAACTTAGTTTCAATTGTTAACATATTTTTGTAATAAATAGAACTTATTTAAATCTTTCTAAAAGTGTCACTTTATAGTTATAAAGTCTCCCCGCACCGAGAATCGAACTTGGATACGGCGGGCTACAGCCGCCTGCTTTACCATTAAGCTATACGGGGTCAGAAGTTAAATCCGAAGGTATTTTTTAAATGTTTGGAATGGCAAAATGGGATATGGGAAAAGAAACATTTAAAAATGATCTGCCTCTCTGAAAAGTAATTAAATTTTTTTCACTAAGATGAAGAACAAAAAGGAAGAATCAAAAGAAGATGAATCTAAGGAAGAGAAAATTGATGGCGATGAGCTCATTGATGATGAAGATTCCGAAGATAAAGATGACGACGATGAAGAGGAAGTAGAGAAGGACGGCTGGTAAGCCTTCCGTGATTTATTTTTAATATTTTTTATAATTCTAGGATTTTATGGTTATGTGCAATATTGTGTTTTGAAGAACATAAAATTTTAAAAGCCTTCAGCAAGAGGTAGATACATGAGTGAAAAACAACCCGTCTACATATTACCTGAAAATGTTTCCAGAACTATTGGAAAGGATGCACAAAGGACTAATATTATGGCTGCTAAAGTTGTTGCAGATATTGTAAAAACCACTCTTGGACCGAAGGGAATGGATAAAATGCTTGTTGATTCTTCAGGAAATATAACAGTAACTAATGATGGAGTGACTATACTTGAAGAGATGGAAATTGACCATCCTGCAGCTAGAATGATTGTTGAGATAGCTAAAACTCAAGAAAGTGAGGTTGGAGATGGCACAACGACTGCTGCATTGCTTGCTGGCAAGTTGTTGGAAAATGCTGAAAAATTATTGGATAGAAAAATACATCCCACAGTCATCGTTAAAGGATACAAATTAGCTGCTGAAAAGGCAAACGAGATATTAAATGAAATTGCTATAAACTTGGACAGCAGATTAGTATTGAAACAAATTGCAATGACTGCCATGACTGGAAAAGGGGCGGAAGGAAATAAGGATAAGCTTTCTGAACTTATAGTAAATGCAGTTGATAAAGTCGCTGTCGGAAAGGAGATTTTTGAGTCAGATATAAAAATACAAAAGATAAAGGGCTCTGCCGTAGAAGAAAGCGAGTTGGTTGAAGGAGTAGTTTTAGACAGGGAAAGAGCAAATATTGATATGCCTCTTTTTGTCAAAAATTCGCGCATTTTGCTCGTAGACTTTTCACTTGAATTGAAAAATCCAGAGGCAGAAGCAAAAATATCTGTTTCAACGCCTGAACAGCTTGAAAGCTTTATAGCTTCTGAAGAGAGATATCTGAAAAATATGACTGATAAAATTATTGCCTCTAGAGCAAATGTTGTTTTCTGCCAAAAGGGAATAGATGATGTTGCTCAATATTATCTGGCAAAAGCCGGCATTTTTGCCTGCAGAAGAACATCTAGAAGCGACATGGAAAAAATTGCCCGTGCAACTAATGCCAAGATAACATCAAACTTACATGAATTAAACGAGAAAGATTTTGGATATGCAGAGATTGTTGAAGAAATAAAAAAAGGAGACGAATCTCTTATTTATGTGAGAGGATGCAAAAATCCAAAAGTTGTTACAATAATAGTCAGGGGAAGTACAAGCCATGTTATCGATGAGATTGAGAGGGCAATAAAAGATGGACTGGGCGATGTAATATCTGCGGTTAAAAGCGAAAAAGTTGTCGCCGGCGGAGGAGCAGTTGAGATTGAGCTTTCAAAAAGACTGAGGGCTTTTGCTCGGACTCTTGGAGGAAGAGAGCAGCTTGCGATAGAAGAATTTGCCAACTCTCTCGAATCAATTCCTGAAACATTAGCTGAAAATGCTGGACTTGATCCTATTGACTTTTTAACAGAATTAAAGAGAAGGCATGAGTCTGGAATGCAAAGAGAAGGAATAAATCTATTCAAAGATAAGATAGAGGATACTTTTGCTGCTGGAATAATTGAACCTTTAAAAGTCAAATTGCAGGCAATACAATCTGCCTCAGAAGTTGCACAGATGATTTTACGCATCGATGATATCCTAATCAGTAAAGGTAATGTAAAGCCAATGGAACATAATCCATATGAAGGCATGGATTAAGAAAAGAATTATTTGTATTAAAAACTTATAGAACCTTAGCTCTTTCTTTATAAAAATTTCTGTTTATTGTATAAACATAAAGAGGATTGGCTCTTATTCCGAATGCTTTAATAAATCCAATAACTGATTGGATGCCATATTTCATTGAAACCTCAAGATCCGGATGGGCACAATCACCTATCACTTTTTCAAATCTGACTTCTGCTTCATAATTAAATTTAGAAGAATCAAGAGCAAAATTATCTCCTAAATGTGGAAAAGCTTCGACTAGCCCTGCAGGTGATTTATCCGAAAAAGAATAGCTTATGTCTCTGTTTGTTCTTGATGAAACTGTTAAGTCCATACAAAAATCTTAAGTTATTAGTTTATAAATCTTGTTATAAATAATAAGTTGAATATCTGAATGTAGATTCATATTTGCATTTAAAAAACCTTTAAATAATATCTTTTCTTAATAAATGAATGATGGAAGTTGAAGGGAAAGCTAAGATACTGAATCCTGAAAGGTTAAGGGTCCTTGCACAGAAAATAGGCCATTATAAGGGAAAAGAAAGGAAAGTAGATGATTATTACACATTAGAAAGCATGAAAAGATATCCTAAGAAGAGCTTGCGTATAAGGAAAAAGTCTGGATTTTATGAAATTAATTTCAAGCAAAGAGGTTCTTATTCTAATGGTGTTTTTGCAAAGAAGGAAACTGAATTTAAGGTCAGCGATGTCTCTGGTTTTATAAGGCTGATACATGATTTTGGATTTAAAAAGTGGGTCACAAAGGAAAAATATACCGAGCTTTATGAAATAAATAAGTATTTTCATATTGAAATCAATCATGTAAAAAATCTCGGATGGTTTGTGGAAGTAGAATACCTTTGCAATCCAAAATATATCGAAAAAGCGAGAAAAGAAGTTGCTGATGTGATGAAAAAATTAGACGTTCATAAAAAAGATATTGTGAAAGAAGGGTATACAAAACTTCTATGGGATAAGAAAAGATAGATATGAAAGAAAAATATCTTTATCGATATACTAGTAACGGAGAAGGGGTGTTTTCTGCTGGAAAGAGATTGTTGCCTGAATATTTAGTTCCCGAAGTATTAAAGAATAAAAAATGGCTGAAAAAACCAATCCTTCCTGAAGGAGAATATAGATTCTATTTAACTAGAAAGGGAAAGGAAAAATATGATGAAACCTTATTATTATCACACAAGAGATATCTAAAAAATATTAAATTGGAAAAATACAATTATAAAAAAATAAAGAATATAATTTACGAAGATGTGTATCAAGTAGTTGAAAAAATAAATTAGTTTTTGCCAAAACGCAAGATATTTAAAGAGCAATACCGTCATAATACTATGCAAAATGTGATGGCTATGAATAGGCATTTGTGGGTTAATCCTACAAATATGATTATGGTCAGTTCTACTTGCGTGTTTAAGTACATTCTCTGCAAGTAATACCATCATCTCTTTTTTGGTTCTTGCATTTCTACAATACTATAAAAAAATGAGACTAAAGACATCATATCAGGCTATTGAACATGAAAAAAATAATGCTAATCAGGTACAATACTCAAGGAAAGTAGCCAGTACTCTACTAAGGCATAAGATGAATGGGTTAGTAAGAGGATTGATTATTCCGGATAATTTGATTGCAGAACTTGAAGAATATACGGAGCGCAACTCCCTTGCTAATCTGGTTCCAGAAGAGTGCAGAGAGGAAGTGTATGGGTGCTGCCCAAGATGTTTGAAAGCACATATGATTAAAACTGCCGAACAGCTGGGTTTGAGTAGTAAAGAAAGAGAATTTCTCTCGCTTTTCGTAGATGGAGAAACGGGCCATCATGGTTATTATATGGACGGAGATGAATTAGTAAAAATTTAATACGATGGAAAGAATAGCACCAGAAATAGTTAGACAGAGATTGTTGATAGAAGGATTTTATGGGATAGAAGTAAATGAAAAAACTATCTCTGATTATTTTACTAAGATAACAAATAACCTTGGTCTTAAAGTATATGCGGCGCCAACCATATTCTCTCCAGGAGGCAAAGGCAGAGAGGAAAATCAAGGTTATGATGCTTTTGTACCTCTGATTGACTCTGGAATATCATTATATGTGTGGTGTAATGCGAAGTTCTTTTCAATTATTATCTATACATGCAAGAGATTTGATGAGGAAAAGGCAATATTAACCACAAAAAAGTTCTTTAAAACAACTGAGACTACGTATCAATCTTTCTGAATTGCGGTATGTTGTATAGCTCTGGATAAAATTACTAATAAGTTATCTCGATAAATATTCAGATTTTTCTATTGAAAAATCTTAATTCTTGATATGATATCATTTATCTCATCAGCCGATATTAATTATATACTATAAATTATAATCACTATTTACTAAGAATCTTTCTTTTTCATGAATCTTTGTATGAATTCAGAGTGCTGGCTTCTATCTATCACCGATAGTATCCTATACAGATTTGAAGGTGTCTGCTCTGCCTTAACTTTTCCAGAAACTTTTCTGTACGCTTCCCTAGAGGCAAAGATCTCTGAATTTGCTTTTTCAGCCGCATTTTTGGCTACTATCATAGTATTACCAACTGAAGTAAACTTTGCCCGGCCATCGATTGATTCAAAAAACATCTCACCAACATTGACACCTATTCCATATTCTATCTTTATTGCAAACCTCTTATTGTGCTCTCTCAATAATTGATTTATTTCATTTGCTATCTTCAAAGATTCAAATGCATTATCCTGAATTTTAGTGAGTTTTTCTGCTAAAACAATTATCTTAAAATCGCCTTTATCGTAAACTTTTGCTTTTGCTGAACGTGCCTTTTGAAGAGCCACATCTATCGTTGCAAAAGCACTACTTTCAGAAGCAATCAGCTTTTCACTATTTTTTATTTTTAGGGCAATGATTGCAACTTCTTCTTTATTGCTATCTTTTTCCTGGGTTGAGACTGGTAAGGGTGCTGATGTTTTTGAAGCTGCTGGAATGGCACTGTAAGTTTCAAATTTATTAGGTTTTTCTTCACTTCTTGAAGAAGATTTATCGTCTATTATGTGGCTGTATGGATGGAACCTATCTTCTTCTTTATACTGGTATCCCGATGGACTGACTCCTACAAATGATCTTCTTCTTACTTTTAAATAATATGCAATCGCGACTATTATTAAGATAGTAATTATTACGGCCCATACCCAAAAAGCAATATTACCTGCTAGAGATAAAGTATCTAAATCTTTTATTCCTATTGCGCTTCCAGTCAGAAAAGAACTTCCTAATCCCAAAGTATTGTTGCTCTCTTTTATTGAAACAGCATATGCCCCTTCAGGCGCAAGAAGCTTAAACCTTTTTACCCCGTTGACATCCAAGTTTAATTGTTTTATTTCCTTATTCTCATCAATGCCTATTTCAATCATTCTTGTATATGGTACGTTTCCAATGTTCTTAATGGTGAGAGTCTGATTTTCAAGAATGAAGGAGGCTTTTTCTACTTCTTCAATAAGAAAAGATTTTTTTTCATTTAAATCCAAGTAGGAAGCTTCAATTGTCCAGTAACCAGGGCTTGCATTTTGTGGAATTTCTATAGTGTTTGATTCACCCGATCTAACAAGCCCGCTTGAATATACTTCTCCTGAAGAAGTATAGAGAGATACTCTTACATCTTCTTGTGCATCACTTTCAGATTGGTCGTGCAGCAAAACAGTATAAGAAATATTATTCTCGGGTATCAATGAAGGTTTATCAATTGCTATATCTATTTTTTTAATCACTTGCTTCACTTTTATTTGGGTGGAAACAAAACCTTCATTTGAGATTAATCCCGAGGATTCTTTTTCGTATGCGTGAATATTCAGATCATAAGAACCTGCTGCTGCATTTGTCGGAATAACTAGATTGAGTGTGAATTGGCCGTCTGTAACCCTGCTTGTTAGAGTTGAGTTCAGGCCAGGTATGGATGTTTCCACAAATGCTTGGGAAGTCTGGCCGTTGCTTTTTTTAGCGGTTCCTGAGATAGTTAATTTCTCTCCCGGTGCAATGATTGAATTTGTTAAGGAAAGGGCGACATTTATCTTTTTTGATAATTCAAATGGCTGTCCTTTTGCAGTTTCTGGTCCAAATGATGATTGGATAAAACATAATCCTGAAATATCCCCAATTAAGGATTTGTCAAGTTTTACTTCTAGAGTAATGTTCTTAGGCTCGCTTGCCTCCACATAAGCAGGAGTTTTGTAAATCTCAACTTCTCCATTTTCGCAGACAATCTTATTAATAAGAAAGTCATTTATGTCTGTTGATGGATTGATTGAGATAGTGATAGACAATCTATCCCCTATATTGTAAAGAGATGAAGGTTGGCCTATTAATATCTCTGCTAAAACGGAATTGATAGCAAACATACTTATCAAAACCAAAATTAAGTAATTTAACACCTGCTTTTTCATATACAAATCAGTATATGGCGATATATAAATCTTATTGGATTATAATCTTCTAATGATGTTTATTGCATCTTCAATCATTACGTCTGTTGTTGCATCCGGTCCGGTTCCAGGTCCATTTACACAATAATATTGACCTTTGTCGTTTAATATGTATAAAGTATTACATAGGCCTTGTGGCTTTAGATGGGCAATTTCATCCTTTCCAGAAAGTTTCTTGAATCCAGCGTTTATGTTCCATCCGTCAATCGTATGACTAAAGCCCCCAATGTAGTCTTTGTCGTTTTGATTGTTTCTGGTTATTGATACCACAAACCTTCTTCTTTCAGGTTCGGTAACCAATTGTTCAAGATGTTCATTAGTTAACTCTCTTTTTCTTACAATCTCGCTTGATTTTAAGATATTGGAGGATATCCCGGATTCATTGAATAATATAGAAGCTTTTTTTGGGACATCATATTCTGATTCTTGCTTTATTATTTGCAATATGCTGTCTGCTCCTGGCTCAGGCAGACCCATTTTTTTAGCTTCTATTGCCCTTTTTTCAATATCATCGCCGCTGAATAAATAATTTAATGTTCCATTAATTATTCCGTGAATTTCTGCTATCTTTTCAGGTTTATGGAATTTTATGTGTGAAAGCATCTTGGTTCCCCCACCAACTGCAGCAGTATATCCTATTAGATGCCTTTTAGATTTTAACTCGGCATAATAGTCTGCCATGGCTCCCTTTTCACATGTTACTACGGGAATTCTTCTATCTATGAATTCATTGATAAGTGAGAAAGCAGTCTGCCCCGAATCATATGTTGGAATAGCCAGAAAAGCCAAGTTTATTTCATGACAAGCTTCATTCCACGAATCGAATCTTGATTTTTGGTCTAATCCTGAATAAACTCCTTTGCTATTTGAGATAAAACCAACCTCCCACCCTCTATTAATTACTTTTTCATATAATTCTTTTCCGATATTGCCTATTCCTACAATGCCAATATTCATAAATTTTCTTTACTTATTCTATATTTAAGCATATATATTGCAAAAAACAAGTAACAATTATCATTATTGTGAATGTTTATAAATCTCTATGCATAGGAAAAAGCATGAAAGAGGAATTCAAAGTAACGCCATGGGAAGTCTCTGGAGATGTTGATTATGAAAAGCTTGTCAAGGAGTTTGGAATCAAACCTATACCTAATCTTCCTGATATTTTCAACGATAATGTCTTATTCAGAAGAAAAGTAGTATTTGCTCATAGAGATTTTGATAAAATTCTGGAATGTATAAAAAACAAGAAGAAATTTGTGATGATGACTGGTTTAATGCCCTCGGGAAAATTTCATTTAGGACATATGCTTCTTGCACAACAAATGGTCTTCTATCAAAAATTGGGCGCGAAACTGTATATTGCAGTGGCTGACTTGGAAGCTTATAATGCCAGACAAATGAATTTGCCAGAACTTAGAAAGGTAGCAATTGATCAATATTTGTTGAATTATATCGCTCTGGGATTGAAGCCAGAAAATTGCGAGATCTATTTTCAGAGCGAGAGAAGCAATAATGCAAAAGAATCCAATGCCTATTATAGATTGGCTTCAAATCTATCGAGGTACGCAACTTTTAATGAATTCAAAGCAGTATATGGAGAAATAACTCCTGGTAAGATGAATGCCTCTTTATTACAAGCAGCAGATATGTATCATCCACAATTGGAGGAATTTGAAGATTTAGTACCTACTTTTATTCCAGTAGGCATTGATCAAGATCCTCATATAAGAATTGCTAGAGATATGGGTGGAAGATACAAAAATAATAAGTTTATTCCTATTGCATCAACTTATCATCTTTTTCTACCGAGTTTGAAAGGAGAGGGAAAAATGTCAAGCAGTGATGAGTCCTCGTATATTGCTATGACTGACGCTCCTGAAGAAGTGAAGAAAAAAATAAACAAATATGCTTTCTCTGGGGGTAAAGATACTCTTGAAGAGCATAGAAAGCTTGGAGGAAATCCAGATATTGATGTTTCTTTCCAATACTTAAAATATTTTTTTGAACCTGATGATTCAAAATTAAAGAAAATTGAGACCGATTATAAGTCTGGAAAACTTCTTTCTGGAGAGTTGAAGG
>Ga0209542_10009761_pt1 | contig 17516 bp, 11 predicted proteins | sample RifCSPhighO2_01_FD_184028 | JGI IMG/M metagenome (GOLD analysis project Ga0209542, IMG submission 184028) | Soil microbial communities from Rifle, Colorado - Rifle CSP2_plank highO2_0.1 (SPAdes) (version 2) | ecosystem: Environmental > Terrestrial > Deep subsurface > Rock core/Sediment ...
AGGCACCCCGGGCACGCCAAACATTTCCGAGCTGGACGCCTGATAAAACTTGGTATGCGGAGAAAATCTCCTTATCGCCTCAAGCACATTTAAGACGCCGACCGCGTTTGTCTCCAGCGTGTACTGCGGAATTTCAAATGAGACTTTTACGTGGGACATGGCCCCGATGTTGTAAAATTCATCCGCCTGGACATCTGAAATCAGCCCGGCGATGGAAGCATTGTCGGTAAGGTCGCCGTGGTAGGTGTGGAGGTTGGGGTTGTGGTTAATAAGGTGGTCAATCCTGCCGGAGGCAAAAGATGACAGGCGGCGCATTATGCCATGCACCTCATACCCCTTGGACAGGAGGAGTTCGGCCAAATAAGAGCCGTCCTGTCCTGTTATCCCGCTGATAATCGCTTTTCTCATAAAATTATTTTTTAAAATAAGCTCTTAATTATTTTTCCTACTGCGCAATACCTGGCTATTAACCCATTCATACATTTTTAGCATCCCGTCTTTAAGCTTCATGCTTGGCTCCCAATTAAATTTTTCCCTTATCAGCGCGTTGTCCGAATTGCGGCCTTTGACGCCAGTGGGCCCTGAAATGTGTTTTATCTTCAAATGCTTCCCGGAAAAGCCGATAACCATTTCCGTAAGCTGGTTAATAGTGACCATTTCTTCGGAGCCGATGTTTAAGGGCCCGAAAAAATCTTCCTGCTGCATAAAACGCCTTATGCCTTCCACGCACTCATCTATATATAAGAACGAACGGGTCTGTTTGCCGTCTCCCCAAATTTCTATTTCTCCGCCTTCGGGGGCTTCGGCCACTTTGCGACAAATAGCGGCCGGCGCCTTGTCCCTGCCGCCCTGCCACACGGTTTCCGGGCCGAAAATGTTATGGAAGCGGGCCACCCGCGTTTTCATCCCGTAATTCCGGTTAAAAGAAAAATACAACCTTTCCGAAAACAGCTTTTCCCAGCCGTACTCGCTGTCCGGGTCAGCCGGGTAAGCGCTGTCTTCACGGCACATGGGGTTATTGGGGTCCTGCTGGTTGCGGTTCGGGTAAATGCAGGCAGAGGAAGAATAAAATAAATCCTTCACACCGGCTTTTTGCGCCAAGTGCGCCATATTCAGGTTGATGGTTGCCGAATTATGCATTACATCAGCGTCATGTTCGCCCGTAAAAATATACCCCGCCCCGCCCATATCCGCGGCTAATTGATAGACTTCATCAAGCTTGCCTTGTAGAACTTTTTCGCAGACCAGCGGATCGCGCAAATCGCCGATAATAAATTCATCGGCTTCAGTCTTGCTGAATTCGGGATATTTTAAATCCGCGCCGCGGACAAAGTAGCCTGCCCGCTTTAAGCGGCGGACCAAATGCGTGCCAATGAACCCCCCGGCGCCGCAGACTAATGCTGATCTCATCATAAAATTTAAAAATAGAAAGATTCAACGGACTGCTAACTTCTTATAGTCCTGATGAGCCAATAAATATTTTCGGAAATTCGAGAGATTTGTTGAAATTGCCATTGCCTCATTTTTTACTTCTTCGAATTTTTGCTTTGGAATATAGTCATTGTCCAATAAAATATATAAAATTGCCCTTACTTCGCCGGCAGAACCTTTGGCAATATTGATAAAATTGGCAAATTCTTTATTGCCTCCCCTTTCAAACCCTTCAGCAATATTCAGCATAATAGAATAGGCGGCTCTTTTCAACTGGTCAACTAATGAAAAATCCTTTCTAAAATCTGAATTTTCTTTAATTAAGCTGTAAATTTGGCGAACTAAACTCCGTGACTGCTGCCATACAGGTAAATCCTCAAATTGGTTATATTTCATATTGCAATCTTTAAATCTTTTTATTTTTCAATCTTTAAATTACTTGAGCCCCATGGCCTTAAAAATTTTTTCAAAACGCTGGATATAAGTATGCTCCCTGATTGTGCGCTCATAACCCGCTTTGGCAATCGCCTGCCGCTCACTGTCATGCTCCAAATAATATTTGGCTTTATCTACAAGGTCATCTGCTCCGCTAAATTCCACAATTTCCTTGCCCGGGACAAAATACTCGCCAATTGAATCGTCAGCCTTGCCGGTCATCAAAAATCCCCCGCAAGCCAACACCTCAAACACCCTACCCTTGATGGGATTTTTCCGCGTCCCTAGCATTGCCCGCCAGTTGTCCAAAAAATGATGCCCGGTAAATTTATAATGTCCCAATTCCTTGCCGATGAATAATTTTACCGCCTGCTTGAGCCTCTCCTTGGCCCCGTGGAAATAAGTTTCCGAAAAATTTAAATTGACCTTACTGTACGAGAATATTTCCAGCATTTTCTGGTGGTTGACCCTGCCTCCGTCCCAGCCTGAGCCGAAAGCCGAAACCGGCAAACCTTCCGCCTTAAGCCTTTCCATATAAGCGCCGCGGCGGCCGTATTTGGCGCCGACAAACGTTACGCCGAGGTCGCCCGGGTTATTTTTTTGGTCCTGGGTAAAATAAAAAAACGGATTCGCCCCCCACTGAGTTTTAATGACATTGGTGATGCCGTACGACTTGTACTTGGCAACAGCCTCGGAATCCGTAGTCGACACCAGGGTAAACAATGGCGCCCAGTGGCGGGAAAATACCGGAATCCGCCAGTGGTCGTCGGCAAACCAGTTAAAAGTCCGGGTCGAAGTCTTGTTCGTGATGTATTCAATGGTTGCCTTTTTTATTTCCTCGGTAAGCAAATAACAAAACAGCAAATCCGGCTTTTCCTCTTCCACTTTGCGCTTAAGCTTTTGGTTCATGCTGCTGCGGCCTGAGGCAAGCATTTCCTCATCAACCGGAAAAAATTCCGCGCTTACTCCGGGCATTTGCCTTAAGCAATCGTAAAAATTGGTATGCTCAACCGACAAGCCGCTTTGGGGCCGCCCGTAATCGTATTTTAACGCGGCAAATAATACTTTTAGCATAGTCTATAATCCAATAAAATTATAACATTATTCGATTAAACCTCAAATTCCAAAATCATGGGCAAATGGTCGGAAACTTCGTTATAAGGCACCTTAAAATCATTAACTTTGATCTCCGGCGAAACAAAAACATAATCCGCGAAGGTTTGCCTGCTCCCGGGATACTTTTTCCAGGAAACCTCGTTGCGGGTATTCCGGATTTTAAACTGCTTTATAAGATTTTTTCCCAAGCCGTCCAATATTTTAATGCTTTCATTATCCGGATGCATGTTAAAGTCCCCGCATAAAATCTTGGCCGCCTCCGGCCGGCTTGCCCAAATCTTAACCAGCTTTCGGGCATGGGCTATCCGCCTGGGCGTATCCAGCTTGTCGCCCGGTTGGGCAACGCCGTGGAAATTCATTATCAAAAATTTTTTGCCCGCTGTTTCCAGGCTAAGGGCTTGGGCCTTGATCAGCGCTTCTACCGGGTCATCCCCGGCCGCGGCTTGCTCCACCGTTTCGCCGCTGTAATCGCCTGCCTTCAAAGTCTTGCGCGCGAACATGGCCAAACCGTGGCGGACCGGAAAATTGGCCCGGCCGTTAAAATCATATCCCTCGCTTCGAATTTCAAAAAAACCCCGGAAATCGGCAAGCAATTCCGATAATTCTTCAAACAGATACATCCTGGCTTCCCCGCTTACGTCCGGCGCGCCCGGCAAAGAAGAAAAAACTTCCTGGAAACAAAAAATGTCCGTTGTGGCGGATTCTTCTTTTAGGTAAGACATTAAGGGTTTATAGAGCGTTCCGCCCCAAATATTAAACGATATCAGCCTGAAAGGTTTTTTGTTCATCCACCTAAAGTTAACACAAAAAGCCCTTTATTTCCAGCCCTTTCTATGCTAAAATAATTGAAGTTTATGGCAGAAAATAAGAAAAAAATCTTGGTTGCCGGCGGAGCTGGCTTTATTGGCTCTCACCTTTGTGGACAATTATTGGGTGACGGCCACAGCGTAATTTGCCTGGACGACCTTTCTACCGGCAGGGAAAAGAACATTGCTGATTTTAAAAATCGCGGTAATTTTAAATTTATACAAACGGATGTGGCCGAGCCGCTTAATATAGAGGCCGATGAAATTTACAATTTGGCCTCTCCTGCTTCCCCGCCGGCTTACCAAAAAAATCCGGTAAAGACGTCGGAAACTAATTTTTTGGGAACGCTCAACCTTTTAAGGCTAGCGCAAAAAAACAGCGCCAAGTTTTTACTCGCTTCCACTTCCGAAATTTACGGCGACCCCCTGGAGCATCCGCAAAAAGAAACTTATTGGGGCAATGTTAACCCGGTAGGCATAAGAAGCTGCTACGACGAAAGCAAGCGCGTAGCGGAAACCCTGGCTATGGATTTTAACCGCCAATTCGGGGTAAGAATAAAAATCGCCCGCATCTTTAATACCTACGGGCCCAATATGGACCCTAAGGACGGACGGGTGGTATCAAATTTTATTGTCCAGGCTTTAAAAAATCTGCCCTTAACCGTTTATGGCGACGGTCGACAGACACGCTCTTTCCAGTATGTTGATGATTTAGTGGAAGGACTTATTAAGCTCATGGGCTCGGGTGATAATTTCACCGGTCCCGTAAATTTAGGCAACCCGGGAGAATTCACGGTCAATGAGCTGGCTGAAAAAATAATAAAAATGACGGGCAGCCAAAGCAAAATCACCAACCTGCCTTTGCCCCAAGATGACCCCAAAAAAAGACAGCCGGACATAACTTTGGCAAAACGAGAGCTTCTTTGGGAATCGAAAGTTAAGCTAGATGAAGGTTTAGCCAAAACCATTGAATACTTCAAACAAATATTTAAAGATTAAAAAATATAAAAATAGAAAGATTGTTTGAAATGAACGTCTAATCTTTGAATCTTTAAATCTTTCTATTTTTAAATTAAGTTAAACTATGAAAATTTCTGTCTTCGGAGCCGGCTATGTCGGTTTGGTCACGGGCGCGTGCTTTGCCGACTTGGGCAATGAGGTTTTGTGCTGCGATGTTGACCCGGAAAAAATAAAAAAATTAAATTCCGGCCAGTCCCCGTTTTACGAGCCGGGGCTGTCCGAAATGGCCGCGCGGAACACCGGGGAAAAGCGCCTGCGCTTTTCCACTGAAGCCGCTGAAACGGTAAGGTTCGGGGAAGTTATTTTTATCGCCGTGGGCACCCCGCCTAAACCCACAGGCGAAGCGGACTTGTCTTACGTCTACGCCGTAGCAGAAAGCATAGGCCGGCATTTGGACAAAGACGACGCCGTGGTAATCACCAAATCCACCGTCCCTGTCGGAACGACTATGGAAGTCAAAAAGAAAATCACGGCTGCCCTTAAAACCCGCGGCGTTGATTTTAAATTTTCCGTAGCGAGCAACCCGGAATTCCTGCGCGAAGGCAAGGCGCTGGAGGACTTTATGATCCCCGACCGGGTGGTAGTCGGGATTGAAGACGAACAGGGGCGGGAGGTAATGGACAAATTGTATTTCCCACAGACCAAAAACGGCCATCCTTTATATTTTTTGGACATTGCGTCTTCGGAAATGGCCAAGTACGCCTCTAACACATTCATTGCCGCGCGCATTTCGCTGATCAATGAGATCTCCCAAATTTGCGAAGCCGTGGGCGCTGACATAGAAAAGGTACGCTCGGCCGTAGGGGCGGACAAACGCATTGGCCAAAAATATATTTATCCGGGCGTGGGTTACGGCGGCAGCTGCTTCCCCAAGGACATCCAGGCGCTTTCGGCCATTGCTAAAAAGCACGGCATAGAAGCTCTTGTAACCGATGCCATTGAAGCTGTCAATGAACGGCAAAAATCAGGCTTTGCCGAAAAAATCATCACTCATTTAAAAAATACGGGCGGCAGGAAACTTGCGGTCTGGGGACTGTCTTTCAAGCCCCACACCGACGATATGCGCGCTGCCCCGGCTTTAGATGTAATAGACGGACTGCTATCAGCAGGCTTTACGGTGAGCGCTTATGACCCGGTGGCAATGGAAAATGCCAAAAACATCTTAAAGGACAAAGTTATTTTCGCGCCCGAAATGTACGCAGCGCTTGAGGACGCGGACGCGCTTGCCATAATCACCGAATGGCCGCAATTTAAGGAACCGGACTTTACGAAAATTAAACAGCTGTTAAAAACACCGACAATCTTTGACGGCCGGAATATTTATGAACCTAAACGGATGAAGACCTTGGGCTTTACCTATATTAGCGTCGGCCGTCCCCAAGTCAATTGACCAAGATTTAAATGATTTAAATGATTGAGCAAGATTTAATTCTTGTCATTCATGTCAATCCTGTCATTCATGTCAATCTTATATATTATCACCCAAGCTGACGGCGGCGGCGCGCAAAAATACGTTTTGGCTTTGGCTAAGCATTTTAAAGGCGCTATTGCGGCAGGTAGCGAGGCGCAAAAACTTTTTGATGATGCAAGAAACTTACAACTTACAACTTACAACTTACAACATCTCCGCCGCAACATCCACCCCTGGCACGATCTTGTAGCAATGTGGGAAATACGGCAGTTGATAAGGGTGCTAAAACCCAGCGTTGTGCATTTAAATTCCACCAAAGCCGGAGTCTTGGGAAGCTTTGCCGCCATTGGCCTTAAAACTAAAATCGTATTCACAGCGCATGGGTTCAGGTTTTTAGAACCCCTTTCCAATGCATCAAAAAGTTTTTATTTAGCTTTGGAAAAAACCGCCTCTGCTTACCGCGATTTTATTATTACAGTTTCCGACGCGGACAAAAAAGCCGCCCTGGATAATAAATTGATTGCGGAAAATAAAATTCAGACTATCCACAACGGCCTGCCTAAATTGCAATTTTTGGAAAAGCAGGAAGCGCGTAAAAAATTGCTCTTGCCGGAAAATAAGATTCTTCTTGGTTGCGTAGCCAACTTCTACAAAACTAAAGGCTTAGATATCTTGGTAGACGCGATTTCGCTTTTGGATGATAAGATCAAAAACAATATCCACTTGAGCATTATCGGAAGAAGCAACCATGCTCGGGACGAAGTGCGGTCAAAAATTTTAGAATACGAACTTGGTGAAAAGATTACGCTTATTGATAGCTTGCCTATGGCCTACCCTTACCTAAGCGCCTTTGACGTTTTTATTTTGCCTTCCAGAAAAGAAGGCTTCCCCTTAGTCTTGCTTGAAGCTATGCAGGCGGGCTTGCCGATTGTCGCCACAAAAGTCGGCGGCATTCCGGAAGCTTTGGAAGACGGGGGCTTGCAGGTGGCGCCCGAAGACCCAAAAGCCTTAGCGGATGCTATCCAGCTTCTTATAAACGACAAAAACCTGGCCAGCCAATTCAGTCAAAGGGCCAAACAGAGGTCAGAGCTGTTTAGTGAAGAAAAAATGCTTTCCGAAACCGAAAAAATCTACCAAAAACTGCTCTCTTAATTTTTATCACTTTTTCTGGAATTACAGGATTTTTGATAATAATTAAAGGCTCAACCGATTTATCCCGTTAACTTGTTTTCCAGTCAACCGGGACGGTTGAGCCTTTAAAATTTAAGCACTGATTTATATCTATTGCCCGCCGACAATGTTGCCGACGGATGAGGCGGCGTAATTTTTCCTGAAGGTGGTGCCCACGGAAATGTTGTTGTTATTCATATTTACATCTGTCACGTCGCGGTCAAAGCTCACGGCAATGGCGGTATCGTATTGCCCGCCGTCCTGCTTGGAGTTAGGCAAAGACCAGTACCTGTTCACCCTTGTGCCTAAGACTAAAGTTTCGCCGGATTTGATTTCATACCATAACGTCTCATCGAAAATTATCTGGTTATTGACCCGTATTACCACATTAAACCTCTGGATGGTGGTTTGCCCCGCGTTCCTTACCTTAAACACGAGCCAAGTATCTTTATCATTAATGATTGGATCGTAAGTATATTCAGCCTCAATTACGCCTATGTCGTTTGTACCCACCCCTATCGTGCTGGTTTTTAAAGGGTTCTGCAGGTTATAAAGCTTGTCACCGTATTTGTAAGTGCCAATGAGGTCCCACTTCCATGCCCCATTTTCTTTTTTGCAGACAAAGTGGACGGTAAGTACGTACGATGTATCGTACTGTTTATAGCTTTTGTTGTATAAAGCGGTCTCTTTTCCTTCAAACACTTTAATATTTGAAGTTAAAGTGCTAAGTCCCAAAGCCTGGATTGAATAAGACTCCAAATAGCCCTTAAGTTTGGGCAGTTTGCCAAGCATTTCCAGGCTTTGCGCGGTTAAATACTGGTATGCGTCGCTCATTGTGGGAACTTCGTTAATTTTTCCCATCAACCCCAGAACAGCTGTCCCATCCTCCGGAGCGCTCACTGTGTTTGTCGGCAAGTCGGGGTATGTGTCAACATAACCTTGATAAACCGAGCTTTCATCTATTGCCTGCGTGCCGGATGCGGGAGCGTTCACTAAAGAAGATGCGCCGCCGCTTGGGGAGAGTTTGGCCCCTTTGCGGGTTTCAATTACGGAGCGCTCGCTTAAGACCGCGTCGGCATTAACAGCCTTTACGGCGTCCTCAAACACATAGCCCCAGCTTCCCAAAACCTCCAGGCTTGGTATGCCCATGAGGCCGTCCGGGGAAACCAAATAAATAGTCCCATTGCGGTTTATTAAAACCCCGGCCCTGTGCTGTTCGGTTGAGGCCGAAATATTAGCGTCTGCTTCCAAAAAGGAAACGTCACCGGTTAAAGCCTTGGCAAAACTAAAGCCCAAATCTTTAAATATTTGGCCGGAAACAAAAGCCGCCCTTTTACTGTTCGTTATAAGGTAGCATGTGCCTTTGTCAGTTCCCCTGTCCGAACAGACGATATTGCCGTCGCGGGGAGGGATAAACTTGCCTTCCGGCAAAGCCATATCTTCGGGAGCGGCCGGAACCACCACTCCCCAAGAATTAAAGCCGTAAGACAAAAACGCGCCGGCCGAAGTATAGGGCCTTCTTTGGCCGTCATCTGTAATCATATAAATCGTGCCGTTGCTTATTACATTTGTGCCGGCCGAATGCGCTGCCGCGCCCGCATAATTAAAAACGGCAAGATTACTTAGTAATAATGCCGCTATAAGCAGTCTCCCAACAGAGCCAGTGATTTTTTTCATATTGTTGGATTTAATTAATCCATAACCAGTATATACCCGCCAAATTTTTTTGTAAATTTGGCTAAAGGTGAATATCCTTAAAACCTACCGTTCGCCTATTCGGGCGAATGGTAGAACGTACCCCTTATTCGGCCGAATAAGACCACGGGCATACGATTAGCAGGAAAAACAAACTTAAACTTATTATTTCGGCTGGATTAGTTTTTCCAAATCCGGCCAGAGCTTAGGCTGGGCTTTTTTGAATTCAGCGATTAAAATGTTGGCTTTGTCCTGCATACCGAATTTCATGTAAACTTCGTAAAGCTTGGCAACCGTGTTTACGCTTTTGGGCCCGAACATCAGGCTCTTTTCCGCCAAATTTATTGCCTTGTCCTTCTCCCCTTTTGCTATGTAATAATCTATGAGCCAGCTTAAATCTCCGGGGTTTTGGGGCTGGTAATCTTCCGCAAACAACTGTTCGGCCAGTTTAACTGCATCCTCATCCCTTTTGGCGTCATGGTAAACCAAAACCAACTGCCACTTGGTGCTCTTGTTGGTCGGGTCCAAAGCCAAAGCCTCTTCTACGATTTTCGCGGCTTCTTCCGGATATCCCTGGTATAGCCTGAGCTGGGCCAGCCCCAGGCGCGCCTCCACCCTTTTTGGGGCCAAGTCCACGGCCTTTTGCATGGCATCAAAAGCTTCAAATGGGATGCCGGTTTTATGGAAGACCGCCTGGTATAAATAAAGGTTGGATAATTTTTGCAAAACCACCGGGTCATTCGGCGCGTTTTTCACAGCCCGGATTTCGTACTCCAAAGCCTTGCTAAGTTGGCCATCCACAAATTTCGGGTCGCTCTGCGCGAGGGGGCTTCTTACCAATCCCGCGGCAAAGTCGCTGAATTTGGCGCTGCTTTCCGACAAATCAAAATTAAAAGGCAAACTGGTCGCAGTTTCAAAGTACTCGGCGGCTTTGTATGGGTCCACCCCGGCATAGGCGTAGCCGTAATTAACGTTCTTGGCCGCTCGCGCCGGCATATAATTGGTGACAATAGCGGCGTACACAGCCACAACCGCGGCCAAAATTGCGCCTGTGCCTATAATACCGCCCGACAAGGAAGGAGCGGCCTGGCGCTTTATGCCTTTTTCTTCTACTGCCTTGGTTTCAAAATGCAGATAGCTCACAAAACCCAAAAAAGCGTAAAACATAAGGCTGGCGGGGATGGTGTCAAAAACAAACAGGTTCTGGACCTGGTAAACCAAAATCGCAGCCAAAAACAGGCAGGCTTCCAGGGCCGTCAAAAACTCCGCCTTAAATGCCCGCCATAAAATCCACAACGCCGCAACAAGCATGCCAATGTACGCGGCAAAACCGAGCACACCGGTAGTGGTCAGGATTTCCAAAATATAATTGTGGGGCTTGTCGAACCAGCTGCGGTCAAACTTATAAAGCTCGTTGTCGTAATACTTATTGCCCACTATATAATAATTCTCCGGACCTGTGCCTAAAACCGGGTAGTCTTTTACCCCTTGAAGCGCAATTTGCCACTGGATAAACCGGGAATTCGTGTTGCTGTCCCTTAAATTAAATACGCGCCTTATAGTAGTCCCCTGAGGCAATTTGTCGTGGAAAGTAAAAAGCATTACCACCACTACGGCAAAAGCTAAAATTCCTGCGCCGCCATATCGCCTTATTTTACCCTTGGACAGGACAATAAAAACTATGGCCGCTAAAAATACGCCGATAGCCAGTCCCACTACCGCGCCGCGGGTGCCGCTCTGGAAAATGCCAATAAGCTGCAAAAAGGCCAAAATGCCGTACATCCATTTGGCGGCAAGGCTTTTTGATTGTGATACAAAAAATAAGGCAAGAAAAAACGGGAAAATCAGGAAGCTGGCAAAGAAAATCGGGTTGCCTAAAGTCGCGGAGGCGCGGGCCGGCAAAGAAGGGTCTAAGGTTAAAGTCGGCCCGCCGAGCGCGCCGGAAATCCCGCTTAGGGTAATAAGCGCGGAAACTGCCAATAGGGCTTTGAGGAAATTTTTTATGTAACCGCCCCCGGCCTGGCCCAAAACCTGCACGTAAAAATACAGCAGGCACAAGTGCGCCAAATAATAAGCGCCGCCCATCCTTTCAAAATTCCCCCACATGCTCCTAAAAAGATTCACGCCCACAAGCGCGGAAATAAAATTCACCAAGAGGAAAACCAAAACAAAAAGGTTTAAAGGATTTTTCAGGTTCGGCCTCAAATCCCTGCTCGACAAAAGCAAATAAACATAAAAAGGCAAACCCATTTCCAAAACCACTCGGAAAAAGAAAGCCTTGGTGGTGATGAACGGGAAAAGCAAATCTTTACTGACTAAAGCCGTAGCCAAAAGGGAAAGGCTGGTTAAGAACCATAGGGCATTTTTGGAAAATTTTTGAAAATTCATATTTATTAATCAGGCAGTAGGTTTTAAGGCGTAGCTGCCAGTACGGTTAAAAGTAATTGGTTATGGGTGTCTGCGGCGGCTGGTAAAATTACTCCAAGCTTCAGCAAGCTTAAATGTTTGTCTTGCTATAATATCATAATCCTTTATTAACTGGCTACACCGGTCAACCTCAATTTTATAAATATCTTTTACTTGCTCCAAACCAACTATAGTTTCATTAGTTTCTGCCATTGCATCATCCAAGTATTTTTGGAACCCTGCCTTCTGGTGCTTTTTAGCAAACCCCTCTGCTATTAACCGTGGGATTGCTTTGGTTGAACGGGAAAGCTGATCCTTTAAATCATACTTTTCCGACTCCGGAAGTTTAGGTAAAATTATGGAAGACACCAGCAAACACGCGCTGTAGGAATTTTGATAAACATTCAAGTCTCTAAAACTTCTTATTGGATTTGGTGTTGGTTTATCCATATTTTTTACATTTGGCTTTAGCGCCTGACTACTTACTACCAAAAACTGTACCGGCTGCCACGCCCTACAACCTTTTACCTATTTAGGCAAACCCTTTAAAAACGCTTCTACTTCAGCTTTGGAAGCCGGGTCCAATTCCAAAACCTTCAAAGCCGCGGCGCGGGCCTCCGCATAGCGGCCATTTTTGTTGTAGGCATCGGCCAGGCGGGCAAAATACTCGGAATTTTTTTCGTTGTCCAAAGCCTGGGCCAGTAAAAACTCAAGGGCTTTTTGAGGCTGTTTACGGTCATAATAATAAGTTATCAGCCAGTCGCCTTTGGTAATCTTATCTACCTTATAGCCGTTAGATACAGCAAACTCCGCAAGGTCCTTAGCCTCGTCTTGCCGGCCGGAAAAATAATAGATGTTAGCCAGTTGCCAGCGGGCGTCCTGCAAATCCGGGTAATCCGCCAAAACTTCTAAAAGCCAGGGCTCGGCAAGCTCGGGTTTTTTGCCTTCAATGGCCGTGGTCGCCATAAACAGCTTGGGATCGTGCTTTTTTAGGGATAGCTCGTGGGCCTTAAAGGCCGCATCATAAGCCTCCTGGTTAAAGCCGGCATTTTCCAAATGGGATTGGGCAAGCATGGTATTGGCCAACTTAAGCCAGACTGTCGGGTCGTTCGGATACACTGTCACGGCGCGCCGGTTTATAGCCATCGCGTCTTCCATCATGGCTTTGGATTTTTGGAGTTGGGCCGGCTCCTGGTTGCGGTTTGACCACCAGGCCGCGAAATTGGAATATTCGTAAGCCGTGTCTTTTAAATAAAAATTAAACGGCGAGCCCGCGCTTTTATCGAGCAGCATTTTAGCCTCGTCGAAATCCAGGGCCTTAAACAGTTTGGCAAAATTCAGGTTCCTGGATATTTGCGCGCCGCTTATGTTAAAGGCGTAAACCGCATAAAGCATTATTGGAACGCCCGCCCAAACCGCGGCCTGCGCCAAACCGTTTTTGCTTGGCGCAAGTTTGGTTTTAGGCCGGGGGGTTTCCTTAAGTTCCGACCACAAGAACCCAATAAAACCCAAAAACACATAAAAAGCTAAGGAAGCGGACACAGTGTCGAACACAAAAAAATTCTGGATTTGATAGGCAAAAAATCCGGCCAATAAAAGGCAGGTTTCAAGCAAGCCCAAAACCCCGGCTTTAAAAGCTTTGTACAAAACCCAAAGCGCGGCAAAGATTACGCCCAAGTAGGCGGCAAAGCCCAAAATCCCGTTAGTCACTAAAATTTCCAGCTGGTAATTGTGGGGCTTGTCGAACCATTCCCGGTCATACTTCCAGATTTCAGGGTTGTAATATTTGTTGGAAATAAAATAATAGTTGTTGGGGCCGGCCCCCAAAACCGGAAAATCTTTGACGCCGTTAATCGCCACCCGCCACTGGATAAGCCTGGCCTGGGTGTTGGTGTCTTTTAGCGAAAACAGCCTGCGCAATCCCGCGCTCTGGGGGAGGACTTGGGGGAAAGCAAACAAGAGCACGGCAACAATCGCGGCAGGGCCCAAAATCCCGGCGCTCACCAGCTTAATTTTCCGGTTTTTTTGAAAAATGACATACACTATGCCGGCCAGGAATGCCCCGACTATCAATCCTAAAACCGCGCCGCGGGTTACGCTAAAAATAACGGCTAAAAGCTGGAGGGCAAACGTTGTCCAAAAAAAGATTCTTGGCTTAAGCCTCTCCGCTTTGGCCGCGAAAAACGCGGACAGGGCCATGGGCAGTATTAGGAAACTCGCGAAAAAAATCGGGTTGCCGAACGTGGAAGAAGCCCTCACTGGCAGGGAACGGTCCGGCATCAGCATGGGCCCGCCCATATAACCCGAAATGCCGTTTAAGGCGGTTATGGAAGATACGACAATAAAGGCATATAAAAAACGCTCCAACCATTTACCGTCCAGTCTGCCCAGAAGCAAAATATAAAAATACAGCAGCACCCAGTGCATATGCGTGAAGACGCTGTCCATCCTTTCAAACATTCCCCAAAAACTTTTAGTGAAATCAACGCCAAAGACAGCGCTGATGATATTAATCGCCAGGAATATTAAGACCAATAAAGTCAAAGGGTGCTTAAGGTTGGGGCGGAGATTCGGCTCTTTAATAGCCAAATAAATATAAAAAGGCAGGGCAAGCTCCGCTATAGAGCGGAAAAAAAACGCCTTGCCGGCAACGTACGGGAACAACAATTCCTGAAACATCAAAAACGGGGTAAGCAGGCCTAAAAAAACCAATGTTATAAAGGAATATTTGGCAATTCGGTAAAAGGTCATGTGGATATTATACCATATACGACTTGCGCGCCAGGCCCCCCAATGGTCATCTTCGCGCCGCGAGCGTCGCCTATTTATTGGGAGATTGATGATAACCGGCTTTAATTTTTTTTGCTTTACCCCGTTAGAGAATGCCACCGACGGAGTCGGTGGAAATTTCACATCAACTTACCAAGCTTATGCCCAAAAACAAAGAACAGCCGCTATATGTAGCGGCTGTTCTTTTAATGCGTTTAATTTACAACTTCCACATAATCGCCTCTTACCCATCCCGCCATGTCTTGCATCTGTATTTGGTACCAGCCATTCTGGACTTCGGTATAAGTGTAGATTTCTCCCGGCAAAACCTTAGCCACAAGCGCGGTACCGGTAGAAGGGCCTTTGCGGACATTCAAAAATCCAATGGATGTTTCTTTAACTCTCACACGAGGAGGGTTAAGCGGAACAGAAGGTTCTCCTGCAGTTGCTCCTAAAACCTGGGAATCGGCTTCGTAACCGTTAAGCGAGGCCGAAATTGCGTTGCTGGTTTGATAGCCCTGGGCAGCTAAATCGCTTACAGAGTTAAATTTGGCTTTCTTACCATCTGTAATAAGGTAATAGTCATTACCCTCTTTAACCAATGTCCCATCTCTGAATTTAACCAAAGGACCTTGGGGCAAGTTTGTGTCAGCGGTGTTAGCTTTTACGAGGATTGATGTCTTAAAGCCGTAAGTATTAAATACCGCCATGGATTCAAAGCCGGTCTTCTGGCCATTCCTTACCCACCACACAGTCTTGCCTTCCAGCACAAGCGCGCCTTCCGGATGAGGCTCGGATTCGGAGGTGATGACCGGGCCAGCCGGGTAATCGCTTACGTCAATCTTAGGCAGCTGACCAAACTTATAACCCAACCCCTTAAAGGCGGCTTCTGAGGCAAAGCCGCGTTTGGTGCCGCCTATGCCAATCATATAGACTGTGTGGCCATCGCTGGCATCAATTACCAGAGTGCCTTCCATGGCTTTGGCGACAGCGGTTTCTGAAGGCAAGGACTTGTCAACCGCCGAAGCCGGCACTGCCTGGCTAAAGTTATAACCGTAAGATTTATATTCATCGGGATTCCTAAAACCAAGCTTCTTGCCATTTTTAATTAAGTATACGGTTTTGCCGTCCAAAACCAGGGTGCCATTGGCGTGAGCGCCGGACGGAGCGGATACCGCGGGCTGGGACGGCGAAACCGGAGCCGCGGGATTAAGGCTGGCAAGATAGTTGGCGTTGGGCGTTCCGCCGCCCCCGCCGGTCCCGGAAGCGGCAGGCGACGCGGCCGGGGAAGAAACTGAAGAAGTATTATTCGGTATAATCGGCGCGAAGTCGGAAAAGTGGTCCACGGTTACGGTCAAAGTGTTGTTAGTGGCATCAACCACGGTGGAAAGCGTGTCATAACCCTGCGTGGCATCATTCCATACCCCCACCACCAAATTATTTTCGCTGCCGCCCGAAGGCAAATTGGCTTCGTCATAAGGAATTACCAAAGTTACGTTATCATTCAAAGATTTGATGGGCTGGCCGGAGGAATCCACGGCTGAAATCGTCACCGCGTTCTTGCCCAAAATACTGCCTGTCGGCGGCGTGGGCAAGGCCGTATTCACCTGCGTCTTGACCGTGCCGGAATTGGAGCCCGTGCCTAAAGCGTTGGCCGGAATATTCATCCTAAAGGCGCTGCCGATGTCGCTGTTAGTCACAAAGCCGCCGGATGAGGGCGTTACCGTTTCCTGCCGCTCCTGGGTTATGGTAAAGCCGGAGATGGCTGAGAGGGCAATACTCTGCCCGCTGGGGCTGTTGTTATTAACCGTGACTGTAGTACTGCCTTCATAACCCAAAGAATGGGCGCGCACGGTCCAGGTGCCGTTGTCCACAGCCAGGCTGTAAGCGCCGCTGGAATCGGTCTGGGAGACGGCGAAGCCGCCGTTGCTCTCGGCCGCGTCCACAAAAGCCCCGGAAACGCCGCTACCCGAAACCGTAATCGTACCCGTAATCGTCCGCGCGGCTGTAATTAAATTAATTGTGCTCGCAGTGGTGGTGCCGCTGCTGACTGTAATGGAAACCGGAGAGGGCGATTTATAGCCCGGCTTATCGGCTCTCACGTTATAGCTGCCCGGCGGCACGCTAAGCGAATATGTCCCATCGCTGGCCGTCTGCGTTCCCATGTTAATAAAGTTGCTCTGCCCGCTGGGCTGGCCGGTAAGGGAAACCCAGGCGCCGGAGAGAGCGGAACTGTCGCCGGTAACGCTGCCGGTTACACCTTTTAAGGCGCCGGCCGAGGCCGTATACGTGATAGCGCTGGTAGAATTAACAGAAGCGGTAGAACCGATTGGGCCAAAAGCAGGATGCCCCGCCCGCACTGTGTAAGTGCCAGGCGGCACGGTAATGGTATAAACCGCCAAAGTGGCGTCAGTGGAAGAAGCCGCGCTTATGGAGGTGCCGTTGCCGCGGCCGCTGCTGTCTCTTACATCCACAAAAGCATTGGTTAAAGGACTTGCGCCGTCGGTTAAATTCACGGTTATGGTGATCGGCGTGCCGGCGCTGCAGTTTTTGCCGGTCGTGGTCGTGTTCGCGGTTACGGTAGCGCCGCCTGAAATTGACACGTCGCCGACGCCGGGGAAGAAACAGGTCAAAGTATAGCTGCCGGCCGGGACCTTTAAGCTATAGCTGCCGTTGGCGTCACTAATAGCCATATTCGCGCCGGCTGAACCTTCGGCCCTGACCATAACCCCCTGTGCCGCTAAACTGGCTTTGGTAGTTGAACCGGTAATTGTGCCCATATCCAAACTTTGGGCGGAAAAGTCCTGCCCGGTAAGGCTTGAACCCGCTACAGTTATCGTTTTAGTGCCTAAGCGCCCAAAACCCGGGGCAAAGGCTTCAATTACCCAGGTGCCATTGGTCACATACAAAGTGTAAGAGCCGTTGGCATCGGTCGGGCCGCCGACAAAGTTGGAGGAGTCGCCGCCAACGGGAGTAGTGTTGGAAGTGGAAGTAACTTTGCGCCCGCCCACGCCGGAATAAGGCACGGCATTGCCGCTGTCGTCTTTAACAGTACCGGAAATAGTCAGGCTGGTTGCCGCGTCCAGAATAAAGGCCAGGCTGGAAGGCACATTACTGCCGCTTGAGGGCACGGTAACCTGCTTGTCCGATGCCGGCGGCATCCCAGGCTTGAACACGCCGCAGGTGTAAACGCCGGCGTTGACAGCTATACTGAAGGCACCACTGGAGTTAGTCATCCCGCCCGCACCCATACCGCC
>Ga0209542_10009764_pt1 | contig 17507 bp, 19 predicted proteins | sample RifCSPhighO2_01_FD_184028 | JGI IMG/M metagenome (GOLD analysis project Ga0209542, IMG submission 184028) | Soil microbial communities from Rifle, Colorado - Rifle CSP2_plank highO2_0.1 (SPAdes) (version 2) | ecosystem: Environmental > Terrestrial > Deep subsurface > Rock core/Sediment ...
GACTAATACCAATACAATTATTATGGCCGGTATGAGATACCACATTATATTATTTATATTAAAGTTCATTAGCAGAATATGAAAAAATTCGGAACCAAACGTATATTCAACGGATTTTTTAGTTGTTATACATTATTTGCCCCCGCGGGCGTATACTTTGAACGCGATTTTTGTAACCAGTAAAATGTATACAATTTACGGAAACAGGTCCGAGGTTACCAATGGAAATATCCTTGAGCGTTTCTCTTACCGAGGGTGGGATACTTTCGTGGTAAATGATAACTCGTTTCATTGATATGTATAATTTTCAAACAATATCGGGGACACTTGGCGCGATTTAATGTATAAGGTAATAGTATTGTGCCTCGTGTTGACAATTTATGGATAAGATTGGCCATTGATGGGATATACTACACATTATTAATTTGAAATATATAAATTTTCCATTGCAAAATGAATTTCATATGAGTAAGTGATCGAATAAATGAGTGATAAACGTTGATCACCCGATACAAACAATATAAAACACATGGCCTTAATATCAGCGATTTGGGCCAACGATTATTATTCAATAAATAAATTAATAAATTCCGATCTATCTCCCATTGGCTCCGATATTGTTAATCAGCAGAATGAATTTGGAACTACTCCTCTGATATTTGCTATTCGAGAACCTAATTGGCATATGCCAATTATTAGAATGTTATTGAATCATATTTCAATAGATGTTAATATCACCGATGCCAATCAGTATAATGTATTACATTATTTAATGAAGCATCGAGACAATTCGGACTATACACGAGAAATATATCATTTACTTATTAAAAAAGGAATTAATATAAATCAGCAAAGTTCTGATGGTTACACTCCATTAATGATAGGATTAATTTACGGATTATGTAACGCTGAAATTATCAAAGATTTAATTGATAGACAAAAAGATTTCAATCTAATTGATAAGCACCATAGGAATCTCTTGCATCATGCGATAGGCTTTGATTTCTCAAAAGAACAAATAGAATTTTGTAGAATGTTACTTGAACGTGGGGTCAATATTAACGCGTGTGACGACTTAGGTAATACAGCATTATCATATTTTATAAATACACCAGCATTGCATGGACATCATATATATCCAATTGCCCCTTCTCTCTGGCAGGGGCCGGATTTTGCGCCGCGCGACATTGAGTTAGTCGAATTATTATTATCATACAATGTCAATACATTCATTAAAAATACAAGTGATAGTACCGCATATGATTATGCACAGGCAAATATGTACAACAATGTTATTACGGCCATTAATCGGCAGCGGTGGCGGTTAGCAATTGAGGCGATGTTAAAGGGTAACTATTATTTTACAGTATTGCCACGAGATATTCGCGAATATATTATGTTGTTCGGCGATCAATAGTTGTATTATAATTTTTTACCAAAATGAATCCGCCCATAATAAATAGTATTGTATAATTAATTTATCAAAAATGTCTTACTTGCTAAGAGCAATTGGAAACAATAATTATTTGAGCGCGTTGGACATATTAACCCATGAATCCGAGGGGATTAATGATTTAAATGTTGATGGAAGAACCCCATTAATTCTGGAATGTACCAAAGTCATGCCGAATTTCCAACTTATCCATAAAATGTTAGAATATCCAGAATGTGATATTCATGTCGTGGATAAATTTGGCTGTAACGCCTTACGTTACTTAATTGATTGCCGAGAATCTCCTGAACAAATAATTACATATTGTAAACGTTTGATTGATCGCGGAATTGATGTGAATAATGCATGTCAACTAGGCATAACCCCGCTGATGTGTGCGGCCGAAAGATCTCTAGAATTAACTAATTTATTATTAAGTAAACCCAAGATAAATATCAATAGTTTTAATAAGCGTGGATATAATGCGTTTCATTATGCTATGTGGGGCGGAGGTTTGTCTTCCGAGCGAATACAAAGATGTAAAAGCTTACTTAACAAAGGATTTGACATTAATTCCACATGTCCACATGGGCAAACCTCATTGATCATGTTTGTAACTTATACATTATGTTGTAATAACCAAAATATAGAAATTATAGATTTCTTGCTTTCGGCAGGAACTAATCCATTTATTAAAGATCATGGTGGCCGAGATGTTCTGGCATATAACAGGTTCGAAACAATAAAAAATATAATTTTACGATATAGAATAAAGTGGGATATCGTCGCCGCTCTGTCGGCTAAGAATACTTATTGCAGTGTCATTCCGCGTGACATCAGAGAATATATTATTTTGATGATTGATCAAAGTTTATTATAATTTTTTTGGTAAACTAGACACCAAGGTAGGTACTCTTCTTGGTGCCCACTAGATTTATTCCATCTACAACACATTGCACACAAATGAGTTGCGATGTTTCGGTGACTAACAGAAGAATATCCTTAGATTGTTTACAAACGAAGCAGATGTCGGGCGCCAAATAATTATCTACGTATACTAATTTGCCGGCCTTTTTGCAAAAGGACCATGGAACACATTTAGAGCAATGTTTTTGATAGCACTCGCAATCATCGGGCACGCCATATGGTTGGGTATACCGCAATCGCTGGCATCTCATACATTGATCACACTCTAATGATGATCGCTTCAGAAATTGGATTCTGCATATTTCACATGTTTTAATAAATGATTCATTGTCGGAGAATGTATCTATCGCACGATGACGATAGATATCTTTGACCGGCGCATACAAATTTGCAACGGCCGATAATACACTTGGCTGCGTTGACGCCTGTAATTCTTCAATTCGCGGAACTATTTGGCGACGCTGTGCTCCCTCGTTGCAACGGAAACATAACTTCTGCCGCGAGAATGGAGGTTTCCGATATGTCTCCCCACAATTTGCACATGTCATTGTGACCGTCGAATATGTTGTCTCTAAATCAATGTTATTCGGCGGCCGAATAACATCGGCATCGCATTTGCACATGTAACATATATCATCATTATAATATTGACTCCGAGTATATACGCGCGAACATGTTTTACAAATTGTTTTCACGTTCTGCATAATTGGCACATTAATCGCGGCTCGTGGCCATTCGGGTTGCCAACTATTAACATGGCCGCCACCAGGTCCTTCAATATTGTCAACACATCGTAGACATATGTCTCCGGCATATTTATCGGTCGGAGTAAATTTGCGGAAACAAATCGTACATGTTTTTTGTGCGGCGGCCGAAGCATTGGGCAATGCTCCATTGATAATGGGCGCAAACGTAAATGGTTTCTGCGGAGTAGTCTGTGTGATTTTATTACATTCGGCACAATTTCCATTAGTTGACATAACCGATTCGTGGAATCTTTTCCAACATCTATTACATTTTACTAATTTATCTCCAAATACTTCTTCTTTATCTATCACACAACAATCACAACAGCTTCCGGTAAAGTATCCGCCATAGCGCACGCGCAAATTTGGTTTGCCACAAAATGCACAGGAATAAACCAAAAACGCATTGTCAAAATCTGTATTTTGCTTACACATAATACATTGTGGCGGAGTATAGCAACCCACCGGCAAGGAAAACCGAGTGTTGCAAAATGTGCATGTTAGTTGGACACGCGACATTTCAGCAGGATATATCAACGATTTGCTCTGATGAATTTCATTTTTTGTGGTCAAGGCTCACATGTCTTAATCAAAAAAAGTGTATTTGCGACAGTCTCCGGTGCAAAAAATATATATAATATTATTAATTCATTCCTCTTCACATGTTCACAATCACGAGCTCACCTTGCTTATCCAACATATATTTCTCCGCAACTCGCGGACAAACCAGGGTATCCGCACCGATACTAAACATCACCCCGAGTTCATCGGCGAGCACCTGCAAGTGATTCTCGGGAATCATTCCGGCGCCCATAAACCACTCATATTCAGCCCCTGACATAACGCGGATACACGCCGCCATGATCATTTCGGCCGTGAGAGTGTCTCGGCCAATTTGTTTGGCAATTCCTTCACATGTTTTCTCACCCGGCAAAATCTCCGTGGATGGAAGAGGTATGATTGTTGGAGTAGGCCCAGTCGTTGAAGTAGACACGGTCGTCGAAGTAGTCGGAGTAGGCACACTCAACGATGTTGCGATTACCCCATTATCGGTCGTGGGTTTCTTCGGTTCATCCCCGGCCTGATTATAATCAGCTTGAACATCAGGATCTAATCCGTCGAGACTTCCAAGTGAAACGGGGGTCTTCTGCACTACGACATCCAACAAATTCCAATTATTCAGGATGTCTTTCAACAGGAAGATAGCATTGTCGCGACGAACTGCCGACGCATAAACATGCGATACGTATGATACTGCTACTGCCGGTGCTAGGTCTTTCAGACCGTCGCACCGTTCGTCGTGATGACGGTCGATCTCCGATCGACCTACACGACGTGCCGTGGGATCAAAAACGGCGCGCATTTCAGTTACTACAAGGCCATAACACATCGCAATTAAGGCGGGGAGAATAAACTCCGACACGGCGGCTGTCATAATCCCAGCACAACTCTCGCCAAGATCCTTTGTTTTCGTCATGCGAATAATATATTCTTCCAGAGTTTCGGCGCTGCAAGCAGACCCCGGCACTGCAAGTACATTATCCAACATTAGAAAGTTGGACAAGGGGAACTTCCGATACATCTCGATGAACTCAAGGAGGTCAATACGGAGTTCTTGAATGGAATATGGGAAATGGTTAACAGTGCGCACTCGCTTCAACGCAGCAATGGCCGTTGCATAAAAGTCGCTAGAGCGGCCAACATAACCGCGGACATCGGTTACGGTATAACCGCTGGCCGATAGATTGGTACTAACAGGTTTCAGGGCCTGTACATAATCGTTTCGACTCATGTTTAAGAGAAGACAAGTTGACAGATTATTTTAAATCAGTATTTGCCCAGAATAAATTCAATTTTGTATATAATATTCTAGAAGTAGAATGCTCGTACAATATCCATTATGTTAGTCGTGATGGCAATCAAATAGTATTTTTGTGGATAAAAAATATGTAATTTGTTGGATCATGGCATATTATCAGCGACTAATCGATATTATTATTTTTGGCGGCGGCTCTAGCATACTCCTTTGCTGCCTCTTTATATTGCGACCCGCCCTCTACCGGCGGAAAACATTCAATCTCATTTATTTTTTTCTCGATGTTATCCAGGCGACGATCCATCGCATCTAATCTTATATTGATATTGTCTATTAGAGTGAATAATGCTACTTCTTTTGTTCCGCCAAGACTTAATACAACATCGCTGTAATCTTCACGCGTTTGTATCCAAAGTTTGCCGGCTTTGTATATACCGTGTGCCCCTTTCATTGCCGTATCATGCCAATCTAGAATTCCACGTTCGTTAAAAAACATTCTATCCCGAGTGTTGTAAAATGGACTATCATATAATGACTGACCATATATTGAACGTGCCATCTGTGTATAACGTTGGCGCATAATATTGGTATGTAGATTTACTAAATATGGATCATCCATAATATTATATTAATTATTGTAAGTTAATTTAATTTGTCAACCATATTAGCAAAATTTGCGGCGGCCTTTTGATATTCTGGGCCGCCAACCTTCGGCGGCAAAAATTCTAAAATCTTAAGTCGATGCTCAATATTATCAAGTCGATCATTAATTTGTTTGAACATAGTGAATAATAATATTTCTTGATTTGTATTTTGCATATGTATCGCCACATCAGTTCCGGAATTATTCACTTGAAACATAAATTCATTAATTTTATAAATCCATTGGCGCTGAAACGTCTGTATGTGCGCCATATTATGTTCATCATTCCATTCCAATAATCCTCGTGAATCAAAAGTGGGTTGAAGTGATGTTATTGACCACCCCAACATACATGTTCCTCCGCTCCCAATAGCTATACTTGAAGTTGTTGCAACGGTGGCACGACCTATAGCGCAGGAGTCATCAACTATAGTTACACTCGGTGTATCCTCTGTGTTTTCTGTAGAACTCGATGCGATACCAAACTCCGAACTAGTTTGTGTACTTATGTCACACTCTACGGGCGTACTAGATCGGGGGCTAACAGAATTATCCGTCATTGTACAATATATTCCAAGGTAAATATATATGTCTAAATCTACTATCTCCGCCCTCGGTTATCTGAATTCTCTCGATGATTCAACCGGCAAATTAACCTTTGCATTTGTTCCCGGTGATGATCACACACGGAATAGATTTGTCACCGGCGTATGGCGCAATGTTGACATTTTGCCATATAATTCGCGCGAATTTTATGTAACATCGCGGTATGGGATCACACCAGATATGCGCCCACTGGTCGGGCGACTTGTTCATGTCGAGATTGTCGTCCGCACCTATACATTCCGCGGGCGCGAAGGGAAATTTCATCGCGGAATTAAATTAGACTTAGAATCATTTCGGCCGGAAGTATCTGTCGACAATATGGATACTATGCCAACGAATACTACGCCAACGAATACTACGCCAACGAATACTACGCCAACTGTATCGTCGTCATAAATTCGGTCAGATTATTTCGGATTTCGTCAACGATTTCTTCGATCCAATTATATTCGGCCATCGACAAGTTTTCGGTCTTAGTTGCCGCCTGATATTTCCGGAATTCGTCGGCAATTTCATCAATCACCATCAGATTTGTGCACACCCCCTTGAGCGAATGCACAAGTATATGAACGTGGGCTATGTCAACCGATTTTATTGCGAGTTTTAATTCGGCCAGTATATTTTCACTCTCGGCCTCAAAAATTTCAAGTAATTCCTGAATAACTGCCGGATCATTCGATATATTTTCAGTAAACGCGCGATAGTTTACAATGGTCGGCATCTAGTTTATATAAATTATAATATATAGTGTTTTGATATTACATCAATTACAAATGAATCCAAATGAATTTTTATCTATAATTATTATCAGTATATTGATTATTATACGTTTAGTAGTCGGTTTATTTATAGGCGACGAATCCATGCAGCGTAAACCCACAGTTGGCGGTGGGAAGAATAATGCTCGGCCGCATCACACTTATGGATATCCGATCAAGCAAAAGGGGGTGATGAAATATAATTTGTCGCCGGAAGATGAAAAAATCATGATGCAAACGGTGACGGCAAGGAATGCGCCGCCGCAAATTACATATGATGATCTGAAGGGCCGCCAACAATACGTCAGCGATTGGGGTATTAAACCCGGCATTCATATTGGCCAACGCAAATTGCATTTATCTGAAATAGAATATTTAACTAATGTTTTACCAGCAGATCGAACCCAAATGCAGTATGTTGTATATGCCGGGGCCGCACCATCTAATCATACAAATTATTTGGCAGGATTATTCCCGCACTTGAAATTTATATTGGTTGACCCGGCGCGTTTCGATATTATGGAAGACGGCCGCAGTCATTTCGAAACAATGCCGGATCATATAAAATATTTGAAGAGATCGTTTGGAGCAGTGACCCCCGCCGACAATATCGACAGATCAAAATATCTGGAATATATTCGGGGGGCGAAAGATGTTACAATATTCTTAATCGAGGATTATTTTACTGATGATTTGGCGACATTATTCGCGCCGTTGAATGCCCATTTTGTGTCAGATATCCGTACATGGTCGCACGGCCAAGAAGGTACGCCGTCGGATTTGGATGTGGTATGGAATCTGGCCATGCAATACAATTGGGTCCGGCACATGAATCCGCTCACAGCAATGTTAAAATTTCGCGCGCCCTTCTACGATGATGCGACAATTACGCCGACGGAAAATGAGCGGCCGGCGTTTGATGAGGCGAAACGCTTCGGTATTGACTTTGTCGCGGATTATAACAAAAAACAGTTCACATATTTCGGCGGCATTGTATATTTGCAGGCATGGCCGGCTAAGTCATCTTCAGAAACCCGATTAGTGGTTAGTCGTCCGTTTAATCTGAAGACATATGATTATCATGAGTATGAAGACAAGTTATTTTATTATAATACATATGATCGTGGATTCAAACATCACGCGAATCCATACGCGACCCAGGCCATCGGCTTCGATCATTGCAATGATTGCGCACATGAGGCTGTCATCTGGGATAATTATAAAAATAAATTCGATTCTACCTTTGATGTGTTGTCCGCCGTTAATTATACGTCGAAATTATTGAAACGCAATTTATTCCGCGGGGTTCACGGCCATTTATACAATCCCGATATGAATTATGTCCGCCAAACTATTGAGCGATTGAAGAAGATGGAATGATATGATAATAATAGTAAATTCTTTTTTGTATTCACATTTCACAAATGGTTTGTATTATTAAAAATAAATTCACGAGATATTTATATACATAATCATGAATGATAGTGAATATAACACGCAAGTCGAAGCCATCAATAGCTCCAAATTAAGTAAATTGGCAAAAACAGAAATGTTGGCATGTTTGGATAAATTATATCATATTGTCCCATGGGTTTATGAAACAATATGTGAATTTGTTCAAAATAATTTTGTTGATACAGTAAGTATTCATAAAACTATGGAAGATATTATAAATATGAAGAAGTGGGAACCTACTAAAGATTTATTGGTTTATATACCAACCGCCAAAATCTATGTATTGGTCAAAGATACACCTGAAGTATATCCAAACGAACCATATGCCAAATTATTGCAAACTTTATTATATAAACAAAGGGAAGAACAAAATAATATTTCATGTTCATACAATTATCAGATAGTTCCTATGGATGTACCACAAAAAATACATATAATTTATACTGGAAATATTAATTATACCGTGTTGTATGATATTTGCCAACTTGTTTATAAGTGGCACATATTATATTCAAGGCGTACATATAAAATAACGATACAAAATATTTGGTTATGTTTGGATGAAATAAATAATGAAATTCATATTATAGTTGATGAACCGGGGGGTGAAAAATTTAATAATGATGTTATTATTAATTTTATTATTAATCAAAATTGTGAATTAGGGAAATGTTTAAGAATGAGTAAAATTGTATATCCGGATAATATTGAAATATATCCATATTATGAGCATTTAATATGTACTCGAAAAATCTATCTGGATGAACAAAAAAAATCATATTTAAATTTGAATATGAAACATAATTCAATATTTGTTTTGAATTCCCTCGTTCAAACACCGAACTGCACGGTTGAACATTTATTTTCCCAAAAACTTGTATCTATTCGAGTCGTCAACAATAAACAAGATATTACAATCAATAATAAAACACAGGCCGCCATTACACGGTTAACACATGAATATATACAAACGCATAAACCCTATAACATAGTGTCCACTGTATATTATGATACATATACTGAATTTATGTTTGCAAACAATTCTGTTCCTCTTTCTCAAAGAGAATTTGCATATAAATTATGTGCCCAAAAATATAAATCATATAAAACAAACGGAAAATGCTATTGGAAAAATAGGGAATAATATATTAATATTATTTTTTGATCTTTGACAATATTTAATTTATTAAGGGTTCCCTCCATTATGTATTGTTTCTAAATGTATTTCTGTATACTCTTCTGCATACATATAACTATAATCATATGCATGCAATTATTTCCCCATTCAAAAAAATATAGGTGATAACCCAATACTGTTTGGGTCTCTATAGAAGTTTAACAGGGAGTATCCCAACATCCCAGTGACCATCGAGTGACCATTGAGGGAGTTTCTTTTATGACATAAACATATAGGAAAGGAATAATTGACGGTCTGACCGCTGTCATACAATTATAGGGAGTATAGTGACCATAAAGTGACTAAAGGGAGTGAGTGACTATCGTTTTTTCGAAAAAATCGAAGCTGCCCGAGAGGCAAAATGAAATAATAATAATTCTAATCATTTTTACAAAAAGAAAGTCACTAAAGTAAGAAGAAATTACTCACAATATACCCGTCAGACCAAATTATGAATTATTATGTTACTATAGTTTTTATTCCTCGGTAACAATTCCGGTGCCGCCGACTCCCGGGGGCATTTAATTTTCTTAGCAAATTGAATTATTTTTCAGATTATTGCATATACTACATGATGAGTACCGATAATCCTGTTGTGCAAAAAAAATCCGGCGATAAACCCCTGACCGGAGTTCCATATTCCTTCTATGACAAGGATTATACTGTCGAAGCGTTCGGCCTATTCAATGTCAGTGGCGCCAACTGCTGGCTGAACAGTATATTGCAGGGGCTGCTAAGTCTGCCGGCATTTAATAAATATATGTTAGAACATGAAGCGGAACTAGCGGCGAAGAGTTCGTTGAGCGCGGTTTACATTAATCTAATAAAGAAATTAATCAAGACGGATACCTCCACCGTCACACCGATTGTTAATTTGGCGAAACCTTTGACGGCCTCTGCGTCTATCCTGAATGCATTAGATTCCGAAGCGCGAAAACGAAAGTTGAGTTTAAGTGTGCGTGAACAGGAGGGTGCGGCCAATGGCCTGATTGTATTTCTAGAGGCCCTGGGCGACGATAACATTTATGACATCTTTTATAATAAATATCAGAACATAATTGCCTGCCCGAACTGCAAGAAATGTGTGTCGGTTACTTCGGATGTTTCAACTATCGTGTATGTCCATAGTGATAAGAAATTTACCACGGAACAGGAAGTAGTTGCATATATATTCCGGCATGCGTGGTCCACCACGGGGTATAAATGCGAAGAATGCAAGCAGAAGTTAGAAAATGTCGCCCGGATTTATCAACTGAAGACTCTCCGTGAAGTTATTGTCGTCTGCTATGATAAATTGCATTCGGCCGGCGGATGGTACCCGCCGGAGTTGCATTTCCGCACTAAATTCGGCACAGTCTTGACTTATCGCGTGGCCGCGCAGTTGGAGCATAGTGGCGGCCTCAACCGGACAACATATCAGTCAAGCGGCCATTGGTGGGCACGGGGTCTCCGCCGCGATGGGAAATTCTACGCGCTTAATGATTCGTCGGTCGGCGATTCCAATAATACGCCTACGGCAACGACTCAACTAGTATTCTACCATATTGTAAGTGAAACCCGCGAATAAGATATTTGTCTCCGTGTCATAGTATTAATTATTTTTGGCTACAATTTATTATTATTTTTGTTTACTCAAAGTATGCATTCCGCTCACTTCGTTCGCGGACCGTATAATATAATCAATAATTTTTATTTTTGTTAGAAAATGTCAACCCGGCCGTGCTTTACGATTGACAATACCCCCAAAAAAGTAAAATATATAATCAAACATATGATGGTGACGATGATTGTGCCGTCGATATTATCTTATTTAATTCATCAAGATTTTGCGTTCTGTAAGCGGCGGCCATTGGTGAGCCATTAAATATCCATGAATCAGTTATTACTTTAGTTTGCTCCAGACGTAAAATATTCTTATAATCATCAGGGGCTTCCACCGTAACGCCATAATCAATATTCCGTCGTCCATCAATAACTGGCACTGGCATACTTTCTTCATCGGCGACATCTAATGTCGCCGCCGATTGCGTCTCGATTATCTGCTTTTCGGGTTTCGTGGCCGGTTCGTCGATCGGCGCAGATTCCATCGACTGTTCGGCATCGATCAACTTTTCTAGTTCATCAATATTTCGCGCAATATAACACATGGATTCTAATTTGGCCGGCGTAATTGTGTAATCGCGCAATATTACTGATGGCCGTCCGAATTTGTGGCATATTAATTTATTTCCATCAGCGGCCAACATTTTCTTCAGTTCTAATAACATTGTTATGCGGCCGGGCCGATAGAAGGCCGGATCCAATTTTTCAATATGATTAGTAGTCATGATGATGACCGCGCCATGTAATTCTAGAATTCCATCGAGGGCATTTAATATACCGCTGAGTGTTAGTCCCCTTTTTAGCCATTTTTTCTCCATCGCCTGTAATATATATGTTTCGGTTAATTCCTTTTTTTGTTTCGGCGGTGCATTTGATTTATTATGATTTGTGAATTCTTGGCGACGCTCATGGATAATATCGGTTTCCGCATCAACATCTTCGAATACATATATACGTTTATTTAACGGAACTGTGTATGGGAAAGTTAGATCGGAAAATCTCCCGCCGGTTGTTGCCGTATAAACAGTATCACTGTGAAATACCGCAAGTAATTCCGCATCGTTTTTTATAAATGATAATTTAACAACAATTATATGATAGCCCAATAGATTGGCCATCGCCTTAATGATCGACGTCTTTCCACAGCCAGGTTCGCCAGTTAACATAAGACGCAGCGAAGATAATTCGCCGGATCGATATTTATTAACCAATTCCAATAAATTATCTTTGTCTGGAAAATATATTTGTTCAAATGTTAATTTATTCCCGATGACATATCGATGAAATACCAGCCCACCGGGTTTGAAGAATATTTGCATAAATGCATATTTATTAATGTCCGATGTAAAATGCCGTTCGTTGTATTCATCATAACATTTGCGTATAAATTTATGTATTTCTTCAGTCGGTTTATAACTTTGGATAGTCATTGTTAACGTAATCGAACTATTTTCTTTTTCAGTAGTAATTTGTTCATTATATGAAATCATAAAGTTATTATAATGAATGGGTGTAGTTGGGCGATATCCTATGTGTATAGCTTCAGTAGAAAGTATATTTTGTAATGCCTTTCCACATGATAGTTGGGCCTTAGTAGGAAAAATCTTTTGCCGTACAAGAAATTCTTCGATAGCATATATGATAATATCATGTGCATGATGATGTGGTGGAACCATATTCTGGGCATATCGACTTGTTTGCATCCGACACTGGATAACTACTTCGGACTTCACCTTCCGGGACAATTTATCATATATATTAATCTCATGTATCAATAGCGAAAGAGAAGCAATCAACGGTTTGAGTAATTCGATTATCAACGGAACAATGGCGGTCATAAAGACCATCATAAATATTTGGTTCATCATTCCCATCTCATTGCCATCAATTGGGTAACTATTTATTTATCTATCTATTTATTAATCAATTGTAAATTCATTTTGCGTTTTTAAAAAATTAAAGCAAACATAGCCGTATCAGCCGCACAATATCCCACGGAATTATGGATAATAAGCTGGGCATATATTGTTGCATATAATGTTTCCAATTGGCGGGGCATTGGAATGAATGATCACAACCATGTTCGCCGGGAATATGACATCTATGTGTTTCACAATATTTATATATTTTTTTCACTATCTTATCAGCAATTTGTATATTTTCGTCTTTAGAAATTCGATCAAAATATATCCCACAATCCCGCCAAGGACATTTGGCGTGTGTATGACACAATGGCCAGATCTTGTCGATCTGTGCACCGGGAGCTTTGCTTTCTGACGATAGTGCTATATGAGGTAACCACCATGTACAATAACTATCATCGATGTCATCCGAACGTACATGATATATACATAATTTGGATCCCGGAATTCTATACATTTTACATTTGTCATACTCACATTGCGGATTATTTTGCAATCTGACCACATCCGTCTTATATTTATGACCGGCCTTATATATGATAATCCATCGAATGGCTCGCTTTGCACAAACACTACATCGTAAGTACGCATGTTCCTGGCAGAAGCGCAATAACCCATATGCAAACGAAGTGCATCCTTTTGTGTCACATGGCCGATGTTTCTTGCAATGAGTTGAATCATGTGAATCATGCCGCGAAATCAAACAGTTACATCCTGAACAACGTTTGCGGGGCGTCCAAGGAATGTTTTTACATTTTGAACATGCCAAAGTGCATCCACATGATTTTGTTAGCAATTGGCGGCCGCATCGGCAATATGAATCTGTTGTGTGTACCCGTTGCATTTTGAATATGTACAATATTTGTGTAAAATATATTCATTTTTGTTCTAATAAAAAATTAATAAGAATATTTCAGAAAATTCGCAATCATTTCCAATAATTCATTTGGCATAATACATAAATAGCCGTTGTTGAAATATCGCCGCAATGCGCCACACCATGCCACCCCGCCACTTTGCGGATAAAGTACATCGTTGGCCGTCACCTCCAGGAACCATAGACAACGATCAGGGCATACCGGTGGATCTCGTATTGCCAAAACCCATTTCACAAGATATTCCATACCAAATGTTAATGAATCTTTCAATGATAATGACAATAATTCATATATACGTACTTCTTCTTTTAGACGATGTCCTCGCCATCGTTTACTGAGATCATTATATACACGTTTACCTTTCAACTTCACATATGATGAATATTGACGCAAATGACTCGGACGATAACCCCGTATAATTGTATGCCAACATATAGACAAAATACGGATAACAGTGTTGTGTAAGATGTCAAGAGTCGAATGTATACCTAATCCTGGGCAGCTTACCACAACCCGATTGTTGATAACTCGGGTTCTAATTCCGGCCATTTTGCACAATTTTTTATCGCAGGCCAAAATATCAAACACTGCTTGAATTGCCGGCATTATGGAATGTGATTTATATTTTTGTTTACGTCGGTTCCTCGCGGAATCTACATTGGAATGATTTGGATTATGCAGGCCGGGTCTTCTTAGCCGACACTCATGACAACGCCATTCTGAAATCTCCCAATCATTCTCCGCGTTGCTCAAATTCTTCGGTGGAGGTACCTTTCTTCCACAAATGCACTTATAAAATGAGTATCCAAAATCATCATCACTATCAATATCACTAACGCTAAGATGCCCCCAACCACAATCATTGTCATTGTCACTGTCACTTTCAGACTCCCAACAATCCATGATTAATCAGAATAGAAAAGCTAAAGATACGCTTATCGAATATTTGCCCCGGATAAATTCAATTGGGGGTTGGTTACATATAAAAAATTATCTATATGTTGTTTGCCCAGCTATAATTTTGACTTGCAATTGCGTCATCAATATCGGCATCAATATTAATTCCTCTTTGATAAACCTTTTTTAAATATTCATTACAATCTTCAACGAAAATTTCCAATCGGCCCTCCAAATCCTGAGGTCTATCGGTATAAATATAACATATAAGATAATATTCATGATTGATATATTCTTCGGCGGCCTTCACTTGTTCCGGGGTACATTCAGCCCAAACATTAACTATCCACCAGTAAATTTCCTGATGTCTTGGAAATAATTCGTCCAAATTATCTAGAGTTATAACTTTGATTTTATCCATTTATTATAACGAAATGATAAATGGAATACAGGGTTTACAATATTTATTCATATAAATTTCAATTTTAGGAAAAAATATAGTATATGAATTCCGGCTAAATTTATGTGGCCATTAATGCTAATTTTATGGCGCGATCTATATCGGCATCAATATTGATACCATGATGATAACAGTGTGTTAACACTATAGTACAATAAGTATTCCTAAATAGTTCAAGACGGATTTTTAACGAAAAAGGATTTTCTTTACACACCCAGAGTAAACTTTGATATTCTTCGGTTAATAACTTTTCAGTTTCCGCGATTTGTTCCAGCGTACATGTAGTCCAAATCTTTTCACATAATTCCAAGATCTCACTATCGGGATCTGGCACTAATACTTCACACAAATTATAAATAGTTAACTTTGTTATATGTATACTCATTTGAGTATCATGAAATTAATTAAATGTTAGCAAACAATATTTGCCAAATTAAATTTCAATTGTGATTGTTGGACAAAATTTATATATAACTCTTTCTTTTTTCATGTAAAAGTATAGCGTCGTCGATATTTGAATCAATATTGTGACCTCTATGGACAAGTATTATTAATACTTCAACACAATAAGTATCCGCAAAGTTTTGTAATTGTGTTATCAACGTTTGCGGGGTTGTGATATATTTCTCAATAATAGATTTATACATAGAATTAATTAATTCTTCGGCATCTTTAATTTGTTCTAGTGTACAGATTGTTAAGGCCGAATTACATAACTCATTTATTCCACCATAATGTTTGATCGGCTTTAATACCTCACACAAATTATGTAGACTTAGATGTATGGTTGTCTTGGCCATTGATTATACAAGATTCGATCTGGGTGGAATTAAGTGTTATCAAACAATATTTGCCAAATTAAATTTCAATTTTGTTTACAAAAAATAATTATATTTGAGACGCCTTGACTAACTTGCCGAGCTCCACAACAGCATACCGAACGTATTCGGCATTTTGTGCCAACCAAAACAAATCGCGCTGGGCAAATTTGACATGTTCAGATTTCAACAGGACATTTGCATATGTCAAAAGTCTTTCGCCGCTTTCTTGTAGCAGGGCATAATCATGTAGATATTCTACATAATTAAGAAGTTCGACCAATTTTTGTTCATTGGGTGTTGTCAGAGCATAAATGTATTTGTGTTGCATATGTTGCCGAAAAGCCCAACAAAATCCATTAAAGAAGGCAAACGGAGGGGTAATAGTCGCCATGTTGTTGCGTCGTACTACTATTAGTAATCAATATTTGTTAGATAATAATTCAATTTGATAATACGATTCGATCGACGATATTCTGCCAATCGTATATCCCGCTCAGGTGCGACCGAGGCACGACGGTCGATCTTCGATCGACCTAAGTGCCGAGCAGGCGCATAGGACTTTCAAAGAAAGTCCGTCGCGCCTTGGGTCTCTGGCCAAAGGCCAGGACCTATGCACCGCTCGGCACATAGGCCAATCTTCGATTGGCCGTCGTGCCTCGCCCGTTGGTCGCGGATCCTACGCCAATCACATACTAAATGGTATACCCCCCGCGACTACCCGAAAATATCCCAAATATGCGGGAGGCAACCCCGATCTCAATCGAGATTGGGGATTAACTTTCAATGATTATCAATGGACCGATATAAAATAAGTTATCGGTATTAGTTATCATATTGCGTAACCAAAATTGATTTTCAATATGTTTAATATTATTAATACGTGTTTATCCAAAATGAGTTGCATACATATCGGAATTACAATTATGTCCACTATTGTCGGGTTCGGCTATGGTAACATAAAATTATATAAATTACGTGAAAAGTATAAATTACGTAAATTAAACGCAAATGATATAATAAGTAAGGTCGCCGTGCCCACATGTGTTGGAGCATTAGTCGGATTATTTTATCCAATAGGTATACCTACGATAGGTATATACCAATATTGTAAGTGGAAGGAAAAACAAGAAAAAAAGAATCATACTGTCCGTCAATAAATATAATACATAATTTTTTCCCCGGCGGTGTATACCAAAATTGAATTTAATTATTTGAAAGATAATTCACCATATCCCGATTGCTCAAAATTGTTCCAACGTATTCAATGCCGATTATAATTCTCACTGGCGGCGGTGGCCCATTTATGTCTAATATGCGTATGGGCATTATTATAGTAACAACTTTTGCCGGGTTTATTTATGGTGCCA
>Ga0209542_10009765_pt1 | contig 17507 bp, 16 predicted proteins | sample RifCSPhighO2_01_FD_184028 | JGI IMG/M metagenome (GOLD analysis project Ga0209542, IMG submission 184028) | Soil microbial communities from Rifle, Colorado - Rifle CSP2_plank highO2_0.1 (SPAdes) (version 2) | ecosystem: Environmental > Terrestrial > Deep subsurface > Rock core/Sediment ...
CTCCGTAGCATTTAATTTTTGGTTTTTGTTCTTAAATACTTCTACCCAAAAATTTACGGCTATTGTCAGCCAGAGTGCCGCACCGGCCCACATCGCGCAAGTAGTCGCCTCTTCCGGTAATTCAAGGTTCAGAAGCCACAGAAAACCCATATCCAGTACCTTAACCTCAACTGGGAATTGAAACTTGACCGCGACCACTATCTCAAGTACGGCGATGGATACGGCTAGCGCAGCCAAAAATACTGAAACAAAGCACTTTACAAAGCTAATCGCGCGAGCGTTCATGGCGTCTCCTCATATTTGGTTGGTAATTTGCTTACAGCCATACTTCGGCTGATGGCAAAACATTAAGCAAAAACAGAGATAAAATCAATATGACAGAGAATGGAATATTTTTGGCTTCACAAATCATTTGCAAAAAATCGGGGTAATGTGTTAGTTTTCAGGCATCGGGACAGAAGCATTTTCTGGTCTTGAGGCAATTTGGCAATTGAATAATAGAGTGAAGCAATCCGATTTTTTTAAGGAGTTAAGCATGAACAATTTAAACCTTGCAATATGTATTTCCGGCGGCGGGACGACTATGTGCGAAGTTCTTCGCGCATGCAAAAACGGCTTTCTTCAAAATCATCACCGACAAACATTCGTTAACACAACGTTGGTAATCGCGAGCAGGCCCGATGCCGGCGGCATCGAGAAGGCCTTGAAAGCAGGACTTTCGCCGAATACTATTGTGGTAATCGTCCGAAAAGATTTTGACAGTCCAGAGGCTTACGGCGAAGAAATCCTGTTTGAATGCAAAAAACACGGGGTGGACTTTATCATTCAATGCGGCTTCATTCCCACAATGCCACCGAATGTCGTCTCCGCATACGAAATGGCAATTTTCAACCAGCATCCTGGACCTATCGACCAGAAACGGCCAGGTTTCGGCGGAAAAGGAATGCGCGGACTTGCGGTGCATGCGGCAGTGCTTTATTTTGCACAGCGAGTCGGCCGTCCGTTCATGGCCGAAGCAACAGTCCACCGTGTTACCAACGAAGTGGACGGCGGCGCGATTCTCGGAACAAGGCCTGTTGAAATATGGCCGGATGAGCTCAACGAAAAAGAAGAATTGACTGTTCGCGCAAAGAAATTGGCGGTGCGCGTACTTCCCTACGAGCACAACCTGGTTGTGGAAACAATCCTGCGTTTCTCGGAATACGGATGTCCGCAAGAAATTCATCGTGAAACACCGCTCATTTTACCGGGCGAAGAAACACTCCTCGAAGAAGCAAAGGCGGCCGGAATAGCGGCCTTCCCGAACGGATAAAATCGCCTAAAAGATTCACATAAATAAGGCGATATACGCTTTGTAATTTCCAATCTACATCGGCGGCAGGGAAGGGTCTATATGAACCTTCTTCGCCGCTATTTTTTTATGAAAATAAAGGGGGTTCGCCGCGCGCCATAGGCGAACAACGAACCCCTCGAAATTTTACTGCAATATCAAAATACTATTAGAGACTCTATCCGCTCTCAAACAAACTATGCGGACTTTTGTCGCCTATCCGGCTTTGGGAAACAGCTCGATTCCGTTCTCGGGGCCGAAAACGACCCTCCGTTCTCCTTCGCGCACAATGCCGATGTCACGGAAGTCGTAACCGGCTTTTTGGCCGATGGCAAGCGCCAGTTCCACTTCGTACGGAGGCACGAAAACGTAATACCCTATGCCCCAGTTAAAAGTGGTCAAGCAATCCATCAGCGATACGCCTATTTCCCGCATGAATTGGAACAATAGCGGGACGTCCACCCAACTGTGAATGCAGTAGACGAAAGGACGCTTGTCGAAGGTAAGTTTGGCGACGCCGTCTCCCGTACCGGGAAGGAAAGCGTGTACATTGACGCCGTTTTTGAGCAGTGCATTCACCAAGCCGACGTAACACCGCGTAGGTATCAGCGCTTCCTCGCCCAACCTATTGCCATTAGGAAGCTTGGTTAAAAACTTGTCCGGCAATGAAAGCGCCCTTTTGATGACAAGTGAAATCCCGTTGGCGTGTATACCCGATGAAGTTGCTCCGAGAATATGATCTCCCGCGCGAAGGTCGTATCCGGTTATCTCCCGGCTTTTTGGAGCAATAATACCGATAGCACACCCGCTCAAAGACGGAGCGCTTTTCACAGGCAGTTCGGCTTTGATAAGGTAGCGAAGCGACGGAGACTCGCCTGCAGGAAGAGCCATTCCCGCCATCTCGCATGCACGGTAATAGCTTTCCGCCAGAGCCGTCGCGCGTTTTTCATCCGCGAACCAGTCGCTGTCGCCGGCCGCTACTTCGTCCATATAAACAACCGGATCTGCCCCCGAGGCAATTTTATCGTTTACCGCCATCATAGCGGCGTCAAAACCGATGCCCTCGTAGTAGGTCTTGCCATTACCCGCGTTCTGGTACATCCACTCGGCAATCCAGTTCTTGTTGCCGAGCCCCTCCTGCGTACCCGACCAGACATGCGGCAAATTGCCGATATATTCCCATACGGCGCCGTGTTCTGATGAATCGACGACGACGTTTTTGACTAACGGGAATTTCAGCGTCCTCTTGCCCATCTCCTTCATAATTCTCTTGAAGGGGTCTATCTTGCTGGGATCAACGCCTGCTTGCGCATATTCGCTTTTCATTTCGACCTCTCTGTTTTATCAAACGGCAAAAAAATGCTTACAGCCATACTTCGGCTGATGGCAAAACATTAGTTAAAAACCGGAACAAAATCAAGCACTTTATCCGCCACACAACATCCTTACAAACTGGAGTTTGTAAGGATGTTGTGCTGAAGATAAATCGTCGTGATATGATATCCGTAACTTTTAAATTAAATGAAACAATCGGACCTGAAAGAAAAACTGAAAAACGGCGATGGTTCGATTCCCCTCACCATAAAGGATATTGTTCTCATCGATGTCCGCGAAGAAGATGAATTCAAAAACGGGTTCAAAATCCCCGGCTCGGAAAATATTCCGATGGAACTGACCGTTTCTGAAATTTTGGAGAGAAATATATCGAAAGACAAAAAAATAATCCTTATCTGCAGAACAGGCAACCGGAGCGGATTCGTTACGGAACAATTAAAAAATCTCGGCTACGATGCCGAGAATCTGGAAGGCGGCGTCAGCGCCTGGACGGAATAGGTTTGCAACTACCCAACCAGCGCCATTGATACTGCGGCGAGTGCCGCGTCTTTTCCTTTGTTCTCACTACCCGTTGAGCGTACTTTCGCTTGCGCCATATTATTGACCGTAATGACGCCCAGGCTTATCGGAACATTGTAATTCAGCGAAAGATTCATAATACCTTCCAAAACCGTAGAGGCGATGTAGTGATTATGGTCTGTCTGACCTTTTATAACACATCCCAAAGTAACAAGCGCGTCATATTTATTTTTCTTCAGGAGCGAAAGACAGCCGAACGGTATTTCAAAGCTCCCCGGAACAGGCAGTACATAAATATTATTTTTCTTTACACCGCACGAGTAAAGCGTTTCCAACGCGCCGTCAAGCAGGCGCCCCGTAATGTCTTCGTGGTACTTTGAAACCACAATGCCGAGCCGCAGACGCGAACCGTCGGGCAATGCTATCTTTTTGCTTTTGTTTTTCATTTTACTATTTGAGCAGAGTATATAAATACCGGGATAAAACATCCACCTCTATGTTAATTTTATCTCTTTTTTTAAGATTTTGTAAATTCGTATACATGAGAGTGTAGCTCATAAGCGAAACAGTGAACCAATTCTTGCTTACCGTAACTACTGTCAAACTCACGCCGTTTACCGCAACCGAGCCTTTCTCGGATATGAATTTGCGATATTTGCCCGGCAAACCGATTTTTAAAATAACCGAATTGCCTATTTTCCTAATTTCTTGAACGCTTCCTGTCGTATCAACATGTCCTTGCACCAAATGCCCGTCGAGCCGAGCATTGGCGCGGAGAGGCGGCTCCAGATTGACAGATGTTCCCTTCTTGAAAAGTCCTGCCGCTGTTTTTTTAAGCGTCTCGGGCATATATTCCACCTCAAACGAATTGCCGGAAATGCGTTTTACCGTAGAGCATATGCCGTCAACGTCAATGCTGTCGCCTGCCCTTATTTTCCATTTAGCCGGCTTGTTAAACCAAACAAAAAGGCTTTTGTCTTTAGGCAAAACATCCCGTACCTTCCCGTTTGATTTTATTATTCCCGTAAACATATGATAAAATTTTTGATTCTCTTCCGTCTTTGCGAGCTGAAAGCGAAGCAATCTCAGTCCGTTTTTAGAGATTACCGCACTCTCTCTGGTCGCTCGCAATGACGAAAATTTTGCATGACATTATTTTACATCCGCAATAATTTTTTTAATGTCTTGAATATCCTTTGCAATCGCCGCTATAAGTTCTTCCCTGTCGGAAAAAAATCGGCTTTCTCTGATTTTTTGCTCCGCTATAATCGTAATTTTCTCCCCGTAAAGATTGTCCGAAAAATCCAGCAAATGCGCTTCAACCGTGTTTTTAGCATCGCCTTTGTAAATCGCCGTGGGATAGGCAATTCCTTTCCAAACCACTTCTCCCGCGTAAATACCGGCCGGTATTGAATTATCGCAAGGAATATTGGCGGTTGGGAATCCGAGTCCGTTTCCTTTCTTTTTTCCCTCCAGCACTATGCCGCTCGCGGTAAAAAGGATTGTGGAATTTTTTATTGCCATATTAATTACTTCTTCAAATACGTTTTTATAATATCCAAAGTTTCCTGTCCGCCGGCATCATGCAATTTTTCTGCCGGTATGCTTACGTGCGCCATGGCACGGTATTTTTCCAGCCGATATGACAATAGTTCCGGATAGCAGCGTTCCAGCGCTTCCCCATCTGATTCATTTTCTTTTTTATTAAAAAAGCCCTGCCAAACTACCGGTTTCGGTTTCTCAAAAAAAATTTTTATAAGCTCGGAAATAGCTTTTTCGTCTACCTGTATATTTACCATAAGGCAATTTTCTTCCAGCCAATTATGCGTACGTTCCTTTACATAAATAACGCTGCCGGTTGTATCGGAAACCAGGTTTTTTCCGCCGGTATCGAGCGTATCTATCATTGTATATTTGTTTTCGGCATCCAGATATTGCCGCTCTCTTTCAATGTAGGCGCTACTTGTCGGATAGCCGAGCCATTCCGATATCTCTTCCATCGTTTTAAAACCCAAAGTTTTCTGGATTTCGCCGTCGATGTCATACCACATAAATCCGCATTCATCACGCAGAACTTTTGCCCTATAGCTTTTTCCGGCATTAGACATGCCTATAAACGCCAGCCGCAGGGTTTTCTCTTCAATGTGCTTTTCAAATTCGTTTTGTGTCAACGGCTCTAATTTCATTATTTTTTAAAGGATTAAACGGATATGTCTGTTTTAAAAAGCTCGAATAGAATTTTTGCCACGTCTGGCATAACAATTTTGTATGGCTTTCATAAACTACAGTTTTGATGATGACAAGTAATTCTTATCCTTAAATAACAGAAAAGACGCGACGGTGCCTATCAAGGCCGCGATAAACATAAAGACAAATAAATATTTGAATCCGTAATTATTCACGACCATGCTTCCCAGAACTGCGGCAACCGCGGCGACAATATACCCCATCGCCTCCCATGCCCCCCAGTCTGACGCTTCCTTTTTTGTGTTGACAAAATGAGAATAGATGGCGTCAAATGCAGGGCTTACCATGGCAACGCCAATCCCCAGTACTGCCTGTGTAATCAGAAGCGTGGTCTGTGTGTCTGTAAAAATATACAGAAAACAACCGAGCGCGTTAATCGCGTATCCGGCGACTACTAATTTTTCTTTATGCAAAACCCTGTCTTCCCATTTGCTTATGAGATACAAAACAACGCCTGATGTAAAAGTAAAAGTAAAATACGCCCATCCGACATCCAAAATATCCCCGCCGATTTCTCCGACGAAAATCGCGTAAATAGGGCCGAGCATTCCCAAAGCCAGGTTTGCAAACGCATCGGCCACAATAAGAATTTTTAATCCGTTTTGCATGTCAATTTATCCAAAAACTAAAACTTTATCCGAACTCTCGATCATTTTGAGCAAATCGGACATCGTGGAAACGGGACAAATTTTACTTTCTTTTTTTCCGCGCATCTTGAGGCACGTGCCGCATGCGTAAATCTCGCCTTTTAATTCTTTAAACTCCGCCACTTTTATAGATATGTCAAAATCTTTACTGTCGGGGATGATATCAAGCTCCGACCCTTCGTTCATTAAAAAAATTTCCACTCGATGACCAGCTTTGAGCGCAGTAATTCCTAGACGAAAAGTATTCCATGCGTGCTCCGGTTTATTTGATTGTAAGATAATACCAAGTTTCATAAAATTATTTTACTAAATTAATTCGTAGCGGGCGAGCCAATGACTTCATTTCCTAACTGGCGGAGGCGGGAGGATTCGAACCTCCGAGGGGTTTTGAAGCCCCTACCTCTTTAGCAAAGAGGTACATTAGACCGCTCTGACACGCCTCCAAATCGTCTTAGAATAATAAGCAAAAATCTTGCTGTTAGCAACCTTTTCTGCTTGCGCTGAGCTTATCGAAGTGCTTGCGCTGAAAGTACTGAAGTGTTAGCGTTTGAATACAATGTCTGAAGAGAATATAAAGAACCGTCCCGCCTCTGAAGGAGGCGAGGCTCGCTCGACTGAACTCGAGCGGCCACCCGTAGTTGTTGTCATGGGGCATGTTGACCATGGCAAAACCACGCTGTTGGACTATATAAGAAAATTCAGTTATCGGTCCAGAGCCGCCTCCTTTGGAGGCGAGCCTCGCTCTGTTGCAGAGCGGGAAGCGGGCGGAATTACGCAATCAATCGGCGCGTACGAAATTACTCATACGCAGACTAACGCAGATGAAAAATCCGCGCGGATCAGCGCAGATAAAAATCAGCGAGAATCAGCGCTTTCCGACCGCGTGCCGCCTAAAGCTTTAGCGGTGGCGCAGGGCAGAAAGATAACCTTTATAGATACTCCCGGGCACGAAGTATTTACGAAGATGCGCTCGCGCGGAGCGAATATCGCAGACCTGGCGATATTGGTAGTCGCCGCCGATGAAGGGCTTAAGCCGCAAACCAAGGAATCCATAAAAATTCTTGAGGAAACTAAAACGCAGTTTGTCGTGGCCATCACAAAAATAGACAAAAACAACGCCGATATTGAGCGCGTCAAAAATGAACTCATGACGAGTGGCGTTATGCTGGAGGGCTACGGCGGACAGGTAAGCTACCAGCCCGTTTCCGCCAAAACAGGCGAGGGCGTCAACGAACTTTTGGATTTGATTCTGCTTACCGCCGAGGTTGAACATCTGACCTGCGACAAAAACGCGGTCGCGAGCGGCTATGTTCTTGAAGCCAAAATGGACCGCCGCCGCGGGCTTGAAGCCGTGGTTATCGTAAAAAACGGAGTCCTTAAATCGGGTGAATACATTTCCACCGAAACCGCCAACGGCAAAATAAAAATAATGGAAAACTTCCTGGGCGACGCGGTAAAAGAACTCTCTCCGTCATCTCCAGCCCTGATAATCGGCTTTGAGAAACTGCCTCAAGTCGGTGAAATGTTTTCCGCCGTCGAAAATCTGGATACAAAAGAAAAACAGGCGGCGAAAACCGCCGCGCCTGGTACTTCATACGACGAAGCTCCGGCGTTGCGGCTCATAATAAAGGCCTCCGACAGCGGCTCGCTTGAAGCGCTCTCCGGAATCGTGAGAGTGATAGCCGAGAAAAAGCCCCTTAAAATCGTTGCCGAATCGGTCGGCGATGTCGGCGATAACGATGTCCAGCTCGCCATTTCCACGAAATCGGTAATAATCGTTTTCAAGAGCAAAATAGAAAAAAATTCCAAGCTTTTAGCCGACACCAAAGAAGTAAAAATAATCTCGTCAGATATAATCTACGAACTCCTTAAAGCCATTGACGACTTTCTGCTTGAATTGGAAAAACCGGCTCCGCTCGGCACCCTGAAAGTTCTCGCCATTTTCAACGAATCAGACGCGCAGAAACAGGTTGTGGGCGGCAAAGTTGAAACGGGCGTATTCAGGAATAAAATGCTTTTTGGAATAGAGCGCGAAGGTGTGATTGTCGGTTCCGGCCGCGTGAACAATCTTCAGCAGCAGAAAAAGGAAGCTACGGAAGTCCACGAAGGGAAGGAAGCCGGCCTGCTCGTAAGTTCGGAGACATTTCTCAAAACAGGCGATGTTCTTGTGATAGATAAATAGAGTTGTGAATTATGAATAAAGAATAATGGATTATAGAGCGGAACGAATGGGCAATTTAATACTGGAGGAATTGAGCAAAATTATCGCGAGGGAACTGGAATTTGATAATGCCCTCGTCACAATCACCGAAGTTGAGGTTGATAAAAAACTTGATACGGCCAAGGTTAGAGTAAGCGTCATTCCGAGCGAGAAAGCGAAAGATGTTTTCGTGATATTGAATCTCGCGCGCAATAGTCTTCAAACAATACTTTTCAGAAAACTGAACTTAAAGCCGGTGCCGAGAATACAGTTTGAAATCGACCGCGGACTTGAAAACGCGGCGGAAGTGGAAAAATTACTCTTCAAAGAGAAAGGTTCTTGAAAAATCATCAGCAAAAAGAGATACTGAAAAGGAAACATGGCCAGGTGGCGAAGAGGTAACGCGGCGGTCTGCAAAACCGCCATACAGGGGTTCGAATCCCCTCCTGGCCTCAGAGGCAGATGGTCTGTCTCGCTACGCGAGATCTGGCGTAGCCAGACAAAACTCCTATGCGCGGGTTCGATTCCCGCTCGCGCCTCAAATCATTATGACCTTTGTTTTCTTGTAGCTCCTGTTATAACCTAAAAATACGTCCGGGTGGCGAAATCGGTAGACGCGAGGGACTTAAAATCCCTTGGGAGTAAAATCCCATGCCAGTTCGATTCTGGCCCCGGGCACACTTTGCTAAAGCTTCATATCTGCAGACATAAAAACTGCGCTACTACGCGTAGTAACACAACATATGTTATAATTTACAGGCACACATTATGAGTAAAGCTACTGAATCAACCATGAATTTGTCGGCTGTTGGTCGGTAGCTGGCTCATCGGAACCAGTCCGGCTCGGAGCTAGTAGGGAAAACGGGCAATGCTACTACGCGTAGTAGAACAGTTCGTTTTCGTTCGTAATCTTTTTAAGTTAACCGGGAAGCAGGTTAAGTTAACCAGGAAGCAGATTTTATGTGGAGCCTCCTCGGATAGAAAATAACCAATGCTACTACGCGTAATAGCATTGGTTATTTTGTTTGTCCAGACAATCTGTTTTGGTAGCTTGTTTTATTCTCCTTCGCCGAATACTCCGCAGCTTGCCGCGAAGATGCCCAGCCTTCGCAGCCGAAGCGGCCGTTCTCGCCGTATGATTGCGTAAAGTAAAACAGATGCGGAAAATAGCTTGTCCGACAGCAGAAAGCAAACTTTGCTACTACGCGTAGTAGCAAAGTTTGTTAATGTTGTTAACGAGAGATTTTAAAATACCTTGCTATAATTTACTATAATTTGCCAACCCAAAACCATTCCCTCTGCTACTACGCGTAGTAGCAGAGGTTGCTTTGCTTCTTGTTTTGTTTAGAGACGATGAAGACGGTGTGCCTCGCTCGCCTCGCTGACTCGCCTCGCTTCGCTAGCGAAGCGGGAGCTACGGCGAAGCGGGCAGAATGCGGGGCGATGAGATACAAACTAAAAAACAGCAGAAATGCTGTTTTTTAGTTTGTATCTGACGAGATGATTCCTATCTCACGGATTAGCGTTGACGTAAGCCATTGTTTTCGGCCCGAAGTATCCAACCGCGGGAGAAATTCCGTTCGCCGCCTGAAATCTTGCAAGCGCTCCCCGTGTGCCCGCGCCGAAGAAAGAGGTTTCGTTGCCCGGCGAACCGAGGCCGCTCGCGGATACTTTGAATCCTTTGGCGTTCAGGTAGATTTGCAGTTGTTTCACGTCATTGCCAGTCATTCCGGTCTCAAGCTCGCGAGTAAAAGTGCCCGTGGAAGGAATAGTGGGAGTGGTCGCGGGGGTGGTGAGGGTGTTAATCGCCTGCTCTGTAGCAGCCGGCAGATTGATTCCTTGCGCTTTGGCTTGAACCAGCAAGGTTTGTAACTGGAGAACTAAGAGATTAAGCAACTGCACCTGCTGCTGACGCACGACAGAACTTGTGCCGGTTGTAGTAGTTGGAGTAGTTGTGGTTGTCGGTGTGGTTGCGGTTGGGGTCGTAGTTGGGGTTGCGGTCGTGGTTGGTGTAACTGACCAACCGCCACCGCCGCTTCCGCCTCCCGAGTTGCTGTTACCGGTTGTCGCCGGAATAGAGATGGTGTAAGCGAAAGAAGCTACATCGGAAGCGTTGCTATTGGCATAACAGGCAATCGCTTTAACGGTTGCGCTGGATGAGATAGAGATGGCGCTTGAGTATGCTGTGCCCGTGGAACAAGTCGGCGTGGTGCCATCCGTAGTGTAGCGGATGCTGTTGGAGCCAGTAGCCGTTAAAGTGACGCTCTGGGCGGAGGTGTGTGTTCCTGCCGCCACGCTCGCGGTCGGCGCGGCAATTACCGTACCCTCAACGGGACAATTTATGCCCGTGCACAAGGAGCCGGTGACCTCCGAGGCCGAAACCGGCACGACCAACAAGGCCAGAAAACCAATCACACATATAAGTAATGTTTTTGAGTTCACTATCCTATTCATTTTTAATTAACTATTGCGATTGCACTCCGTAGCTTGTGGAATAGGAACCGGCCGAAGAACCAGTTGGCACCCTTGCTTCAACCGTAATCTGAATCTGTCTGCCGGCGGTCGCGGAATCCAAATCAGAGGTCAAGCTTAAGCTGGAAGTCGGGTAGGTGTTAGCCGCGCCGATGTAAATGGCCGAGGCGGAAGAGGTCGCGTTAGAGGACTGCGCGGAGTAGAAGCGGAGAGTTGAGGTGGAACTTGAGAACATTGCGATGGTATTTGAACCGCTTACCCAGTCCGCGAATTTCATTGATGAGCTTGCTTCGCTGGTCGGCACGGTTACATTGAACTTCCATGACCAGCCGTTCGCGTAGGTACTGTCCGCTGTGGCGAACGTGCTTGAAGGCGTAATGCTGGTTACCGCGAGTGTCACTGATTCCGCTGTCGTCGTGAACTCATGTGTGGCCTTGGTAGTAGAGGAGTAGTCGGTTGTCAAAGCGTTTCCGGCCGCATCCTTCACGCCCACTGCGTATAAGTAGTACTGCGTGCTGTTAGCCAAGCTGGCTATTGGGTCAATCGTAACTGTGGTTGAAGCGGAGTTGTAAGACACTGTTGCTGAAATCGCGCTGTCGTCCGAGTAGGTTCGTAGCTGGACAGTCGCGCCGTTCACAGTGCCTGCGTCCAAGGCCTCACTGAAAGTGAGCACTGGAGAAACGGTAATCGCGGTACCGGTCGCGTTGTCAAGTGGGGTCTGACCGGAGATTGTCGGGCCGGTTGTGTCGGAAGCGCCAGTCAAAAGCAGGTTGTCAACCGAAGTTCCCATATTACCCGATGCGTCTGTTGACTTAACTCGGAAATGATAAGTGGTGTTGCTTGCAAGGCCAGTCAAACTCACGGAGTGCGAAGTTACCAGAGTGCTTGTGGTTGTAGAAGAACCGTAAAGTGATGTTAAACCATATTCAACCGTTGATGACGCGCTTTCATTCGTCGTCCATGTAATCGTCGCGGTTGTCGCCGTTGATGTACTCATTTGCACGCTGGTAATTGTAGGCGCTGTGGTGTCGGCGGTCGCCGAAACATTCAAACCAGTTACACTACCGGTGATTGTTGCATCCGCAAAATCACGCGCTGTTACCGAGGCGCCGTTTTCTACCGTGTTCAATGTCACGCCGTTAGTGAATGTCTTAGTCCCTGCATCGCCCGAAACAAACGGATAGGAAGAGTCGCTAATAGTATAAGGCGCGGTGGCAGAGGCATTAATAAATGCCGCGCCGGTGTAGGGTGAAGCGCCGTTATCGCTATTCGCGGTGTTGCCAGAGCCATCGGTCGCGAGAACAGTTAAATTAAACGCAGTCCCGGCTGTGGGGGTCGCGGTAGAAGCGGTAACTATGAACACTGTGGTTGTCGCATGTCTCACGGTAACGCTCGTAGAAGTACCGTTCAAAGTGCCATCGCTCGCGGTAATTGTCCCAAGCACTTCTGCTTTAGTAAGCGTAAAAGTGGCTAAGGACGCCACGCCGCTTGAGAACGCGGCTTGAATGGTTGAGCTTGAAGGAATCGTCGGCGCGGTAGCCGGCGAGTTCACCGGAACATGCGTGCTTAAAGCGGTACTGCTTGCGTCCACAAAGGTATAGGTTTTCCCGGTAGCGCTATATCCCGTGTCAGTAATATCCCCTGCGTTTGCCGCGGTTAGAGTCAGAGTATCCGCGGAGCCTGCGACAGCTGTAGTGGTCGCAAGTGTAACCAAGAATTTGGTCGCCACCACATTAGAGGTGGTAGAACTCGCGTCGGCTGGCGCGCCGTTGAAGGCGTTGGTTCCGCCAGCATCATCAGTGAAACGCAAGACAAAGGCCTGCTGGTCGGCGGTAGCCACATAAAGGAGCGCGGAGAAAGTAGAGACACCGTTTGAAGCGGTAGATGTCGTCGTGCCAGAGACGGTGCCGCCACCGCTCAAAACTGTCGCAGTCACAACATCGGTGTTTGCCACCGTATCAAGAGTGTTTTGCGCGTTAACAAATTGTATGACTGGCTGTGTCATTGAAACACCGGAAACAGAGGAGGTGGGGTTTGTGAATACAATAATCTTCGTGGCCACCACATCAGCGGTAACCGCGCTGGAGGTGGCGGTTGTCAAACTGCCGCTCGTGGCAAGCAAGCTGAAGCTTTGCTGGTCGGCGGTGGCTGTATAAACCACGGTTGTGAACGCGGCCACACCGGCTACTGAAGCAGTACTGGTGGTGCCAGACAGAGAGCCCGCGCCGGTATTTAGGGTTAGACCTACGGCTGTAACATAGTCGGTGTCTGTCGCGTCATCGGCGTTTCTTGCGACAACTGTCGGATTAGTCAAAGAGACGCCGGAGACGGAAGCAGAGGGCTGAACGGTGAAGATTGATTTTGTTGCCACTACGTTGGGGTTTACCAACGATGTGACTGGCGCGCCGCTGAAGTTCTTGTCGCCGCCGGCATTATCCGTAAAGGTAAAGGTGCTGGTGGTGTGGTCTGCGGCGCCTGTAAAGATTATGTCCGTAAACGTGGCAATACCGCCCGAGGCAGAGATGGTGGAGCTGCCTGTTTTAGTGCCGGTATCTATCGTGAGGGCAATGGTATCAGTGGCGCCAATCGCCGTGTCCAGAGTGTCCTGGGCGTTCACGTACTTGATGATGGGTTGAGTCAGGGAGACGCCGGAGACGGAACTGGTAGGCGCGGTGTCAACGATAATCTTTGTCGCTATGACGTCGGAGGTAACCGCGCTGGAGGTGGCTGTAATCACGCTAGAACTTGCGGTTAGAGTAAAAGATTGCTGGTCCGCGGTGGCGGTGTAAATCAAATCATCACCGGTTGAGAAATCCGCCACACCACTCACGGCTGTTTCCGTTGCATTGGTAAGCGAACCCGCGGAGGCCTCGGTCAACGTAAGGGTTTCTACGAAATTAGTATCTGTGTTCCCGAAGGAGTCTCGCGCGGTTACGGTCGGCTGTCCCGTCAAAGCTATTCCTGAAACAGAGCCGGATGGTTGAACGGTAAAGACGAGCACCGAAGCAGTTGCAGGAGTAAGAGTAACGCCGGCAATGTTAGATTGAGCAACTTCGCCGGAAGCACTGGTGGTAATTGTAGATGTTGCCGTCGCGCCGGAAGTAGTTGCGTTTGTAATACCAGCCGTAATCCGGAAAGTGGTCGTGCCAACGCTTAAATCCACGACGGGGCTTAAAGTGATTTTAACCGTGCGCGAGGTGGAGCTGCCAACAACGCTAGAAACTCCATAATCACCGCCGCCTACACTTATGAGACCGGTGCCTACGCAACCACTGTTACAAACAGCGGCAGCGCCAAGCGAACCATTAGTAATAGTGTAATTCGTTGGTAAGGTAACGGTGATAGTCTGCGCCGTACTGGTAACTGCGGTACCGAAAGAAACATTGTAGTCGGCATCGGCGGTGCCCACCACCAAGTCCGCCGCGGCATTTCCCGTTACAGCGCCCTGAATAATTGTCGCGTGCGCTTGATTAGTTAATCCAAATCCCACGAATACGAATACTGAAATTAAGATAAGATAATTTAATTTTTTAAAGCTAAATTTTTTCATTTTTTGTTTTTGTATTTCCCCTTTTTCCGGCTTGGTTCTCGCGCTGTAACCGACCGTTTTTATTTTTGATACAGGAGGCAGGACCGTTCCGGAATAAGGTTTGTTTTTATTTATCCCGCACCTTTCCCGGATACCAAGTAGTTTTGCCACGTGGATGAAGGGATATCGAACCAATCTTTTCCGCAGGGTTAATACCTTGCGGAAAGGTGCGGGATTTATTATTTATATTGTTTACATTGTTTGTTTTTGGCTACGGAAACAGGCCGAGAAAACATTCAGACCTCACAATGTATCCGAATGCCTTTACGAATGGGCACATCCGAATAATTTAATTTATTCTGAATGAATCGGCTACTCTCGATAGATTATACAACATTCGCATTAAAGATTGCTGTGCATAACTTATTTCCGTCAAAAATGCGGCTGTGAACGCGAATATCAGCGTCTAGTATAAACTGGCACGTATCTTCGATGTGTGCTACAATGGAAGTGTGAAACAGACAATAGAGAGGATTTCCAAGAAACAGCCGCCAGAAATGTTTCGTCCATTCTTGTGGTGGATGCGGTGGGAAGACATTGATATCGAGGAAGATAAAGAAGATATTATTGTGAGCGCGATAAATGAAGGCGCGTTGGACCATTGGCGATGGCTTATTAATACATACGGGAAAGACACTATTCGCAAGGTATTAGAAAAAAGATTAGCCACCGAATTTCATCCGGAGTCGCGGAATTTGGCAAAACTCATTTTTTCCATGTCTGGTTTTCAATATGCACGAGGAATCACTCACTGAACAAGCGTCAAATCTCTTTCATTGTTTCGCGAAGCTCAAAGGATTCTACCTAGTTGGCGGCACTGCTTTGGCGTTGCAGATTGGACATCGTTTATCCGTGGACTTTGATTTATTTTCTTCCGAGGAGTTGCCTCCAAATCTACTGCAAAGAATAAAACGAACTTTCCCAAACTCTTCCATTGCCGTTACCTATCGCGCCACGGAACAACTTAATGTTTTAATCGATAATATCAAAACGACTTTTTTCCATTACAACTATCCAGTTATCGATCCTTTTGTTTCTCATGAAGGCGTTCCCTTGGCGAGCATTCGCGAGATTGCCGCGATGAAAGCATTTGCGGTAGGCAAACGGCTGTCATACAAAGATTATATTGATTGGTACGTGTTGTTAAAAGAAGGATACGTGAAACTTGATGATATCATTGCGTTTTGTCGGAAGAGGTTTGGGAATGACTTTAACGACCGACTTTTCTTGGGGCAACTTGCTTCGCTGGAAGATATTCCGACTTAGAAGATAGATTTCCTTCGCGACGCAGTCGACCGCGCCGCTGTCCAGAGATTTCTTGAAACGACCATCCAAAATTTCGGACTTTAAAAAATGAATAACCGCTCTTTACTATTTCAAAACAATTTCGTAAATTTTCCCGTCCGTGAAAAACGGCATGTCGAAAAAATCCGCAAAAAATCCGCATCGGCCGCGCGTAGCGACTATTTATTCCATTATCGAGGTTCAACCTCGATATATTTACCTCAAAGGGTTTTGCCGATTGTATCAATGGCTCCGCCGAAGAAATAACCGATTAAGAGATAAAGAGTCGCCCAGAGAAAAGCGCTTGAAACGTTCCAGAACAAAAACGTCCACTTGTTCATTTTTGAAAGGCCGGCGACGAAAGGAATGATTGGCCTTATGAATCCGATGAACCTCCCCAAAAAAACGCTTTTCGGCCCGTGTTTTTTGAAAAATTCTTCTCCTTTTTCCAAATGGCTTAGCTTTAAAAATTTATTCTCGTTCTTGAAAAAATCTTTTCCCTTGGTGCCCAAAAAATAACTTAAGCCGTCTCCGAGAATCGCTCCGACCGCGGCGAACAAAATTAAAATAATCACGCTAAAATGTCCGAGCGACGCCAAAAGTCCCGCGAAAACCACAAGCGTTGTCCCGGGCAATATCGTTCCTATAAAAGCGATTGATTCGGCGAAAGAAATCAAAAGAACCAGCCAGTATCCCAGCCTGCCGATACTCTCAAGCATTTGCTCCAGAAAATTGATGAGTTCCATTAGGTTCCTCCCAGATTGGTCGCCCTGTTATTATAATTATTGCAAAATATAGGGATTTTTACAAATTGATAAATGTTTTTTGCAGACTATTGATTTCTTTTAAATAATCTTATACAATCTTACATATAACATACATAAGATTATGAACGATAAATTCAACCAAAGAATACAAAATTTGCCGCAGGAAATTCCCAAGCTTATTGATGAGATCGATTTGTTGAAAAGCAAATGGGTGTCCGGCGCAAAACTGGACCAGCAGGTATTAGGTAAACTAAAAAAATCCGTGCTTGTCACTTCTACCGGCGCGTCCACTAGAATTGAAGGGTCGGAACTTTCCGATGAAGATGTTGAGCGGGTGATGCGGGGGATTTCAATTCAGAAATTTAAAAATCGCGACAAACAGGAAGTTCGCGGTTATTTTGAAATTCTCACGAATGTTTTTGAAGCGTACAAGTCCATTCCATTTTCCGAAAGCACGATTAAGTTTTTTCACAGAGAATTATTGAAATACGCGGAAAAAGATACTGTTCGTCGCGGAAATTACAAATCAACTGATAATAAAATGGCAATGGTTAATTCTGACGGCGAGCCGACTCAAATATTGTTTGACACGACTTCGTCGTGGTTGACGCCAAAAGAAACGCAGGAATTGGTTGAATGGACGCAAAACGCTTTCTTGAAAAAGCAATTTCATCCGCTTGCGATTATCGGAAATTTTATCGTTGAATTTCTTCTTATTCATCCTTTTGCCGACGGCAACGGGCGGCTTTCGCGCGTTCTTTCCAATTTGCTTTTATTGCAACATGGATATGAATATATGCCGTATATTTCGCAAGAAAAGTTAATTGAAGACAATAAGCCGGAATATTATGTAGCCCTGAGACAAAGCCAAAAAACATTTAGAACGGAAACGGAAAATATCGTTCCGTGGCTTTCTTTTTTCTTTAAAATCATTCTTGAACAGTCCAAGCGCGCCATTCAATTACTCTCCGAAGAAGAAGTCGGAAAACTTTTGTCTTCTCAACAACAAATCATTTGGAATTTTATTTCAAAAGCTGGCGTCGAAATTACACCGCTCCAAATATTTAAAAATACGAACATTCCTCGTCCGACAATCAACCAAGCGCTTGTTAAGCTT
>Ga0209542_10009766_pt1 | contig 17506 bp, 13 predicted proteins | sample RifCSPhighO2_01_FD_184028 | JGI IMG/M metagenome (GOLD analysis project Ga0209542, IMG submission 184028) | Soil microbial communities from Rifle, Colorado - Rifle CSP2_plank highO2_0.1 (SPAdes) (version 2) | ecosystem: Environmental > Terrestrial > Deep subsurface > Rock core/Sediment ...
CTTATTTTAGATAGCGGCACGCTGCCGCCGACGCCGCCTTCGCGGGTTATCGATCTGACGAAAGGCAGCGAAGCTGTCTTGCGCGGCTGAAGTCTCCTGCGCCGCCCGGCGAAGCATGTGGACCGATCGATGGTTCACTTCAACTTCCGGAATGATGGTTGTCTTTTGCGAAGTCGGGTACTCTCCATTTCCCATGCGCTGCCCGCGCTGTAAATCGGCTGAAACCGCGGTGGTGGACTCGCGCCTCGCCGAAGACGGCCGTGCCGTCCGGCGGCGGCGCGCTTGCGATAAATGTGAACACCGTTTCACGACCTTTGAGCGCCAGGAAATGGGCATGCTCATCGTCGTAAAGCGCGACGGCACACGCGAACCGTACAGCCGCAGTAAATTAGAGCGTGGTGTCTGGCTGGCCTGCACCAAGCGCCCGATCAGTCAGGACAAGATCAACCGGACACTAAATCAACTTGAGGAAAAGTGGGCTGCGAATAAGAAGGAGGTAACCAGCGCCACCATCGGCCAAGATGTGATGAAGGCGCTGAAGCGACTCGACCAGGTCGCTTATATCCGCTTTGCCTCTATCCACCGAGAATTCAAAGATGTGGACGAGTTTAAACAAGAACTGGGGAAATTATTCAAATAACTTTGCCTATCAACTAGAATCAAGCCATGAATCATGAAGTAACAGACTCTGTGCTCGGTTTGGATCTGGATATTTTTGACGAGCTTGTGGAGTGCTTAGAAACCGGCCGAGGAACCCCTGAAAGAATCGCAGCTGGGTTGTCGTCCATCTCTTGTAGAATGTGGTTACGAACCGCAAGGTTATCTGTCGACCCGAGAAGCATTACGCCAGCCGATTGGCAGCAGATTAAGAATTCGTTGCAAAGCGCATTCCGTTTTGAGTCATCTTTCCCCGAAGATTCGCCAGGGAGTCAATCTATTGAAAATGTACGCATAAAGTTGCGCGAGATGCTCGAACCAAATAATGTTTCTCTCTCATGCTAAGTCCTTTCGCCTTTGACCCTGAATCCGACGTCATTATAAATCCGGCACTCGAAACGAATGCCGTAGAGTTTAATAGCCTACTTGAACTTCTCAGAAACGCCCGGGCAGATGGAAAAACCTTCGAAGAGAAGCAGCTGTATGCAATCGTACATCGCCTAGCATCCCTTTCTCGCTCAATGCGATTGCGGCTAGCGGGAGTGGACCATAGAGCCGTCGTTAAATGGGCATTGTCTGTACTGAACGGAATAACCGAATATGAATCTTTGTTTGAAAATCACGAACCATCTAAGCAACTCATTGAAAGTATTAGACACAGGCGGGTAATTTTAGAGAAAGTTTTGGCTCCGTTAAACTAGAAGGAATTTCGCGGTTCCCCTACACTCCTTTCCGATGTTAAGGACCCACACCTGCGGCGAATTGCGTGAAAGCCATGTTGGCCAGACGGTCACGCTTTGCGGCTGGGTTCACCGCCGCCGGGACCACGGCGGGCTGATTTTTATCGATTTGCGGGATCGGTATGGTTTCACACAAGTTGTTATCGACCCGAAGGACAAATCGACTTTCGGGACAGCGGAAAAGATTCGACCGGAATGGGTATTGAAAGTTACCGGTTCCGTTCGCAAGCGGGTCGCCGGCGCAGAGCGTGAAAACAACCCAACAGGAAAGGTCGAAGTGTTGGTTTTGGCAATCGAAGTATTGAGTGAAGCAAAAACCCCGCCGTTTGAGATTGATCAAGATAAAGACATCGGCGAAGAAGTCCGCCTCGAATTCCGCTACTTGGATTTACGGCGCGAACGTATGCAACGGAATATAATACTGCGGTCAAAAATATTCCAAATCATCCGCAAGTACTTCACAGAACAAGGCTGTTTGGAAATTGATACGCCATGTTTGATCAAAGGCACTCCCGAAGGCGCACGGGAGTATCTGGTCCCCTCTCGTATGTACCCTGGTCAATTTTTCGTTCTACCGCAGAGTCCACAACAATTAAAACAGCTCTGTATGGTTGGAGGACTGGATCGTTATTTCCAGTTGGCTCGCTGTTTCCGGGACGAAGACCTGCGCGGAGACCGCCAACCTGAGTTCATTCAGCTCGATTTTGAGATGAGTTTCTGCACTCAGGAAGATGTGATGCAAATCATCCAAGGGTCGCTTGAGACTATTCTCAAGGAATGCAGTACAAAACCGTTGAAAGGCGGAAAAGTCGGCAGTTACCCCTGGCAAGAATTAATGGATAAGTATGGCTCCGATAAACCCGACCTGCGTTATGACCTTCCGATTACCGATATATCAGACCTAGCCAAAGGTTGTGGGTTTAAGGTTTTCGAAGATGCCCTGGCGCAAAACGGCACTGTTCGCGCTTTGCGTGTTCCTGGAGGAGCCAACCTTACTCGTGGTGATATTGACCGCTGGACGGAACTAGCGAAGGAACAAAAGGCAAAAGGCCTGGCCTACGTTCTCTTTAAGGCAGATGGTCCTTCATCTCCCCTTTTGAAGTTCTTCAAAGAAGGCTTTTTGGAAAAATTACAAACCAAGACTGGTGCTAAACCTGGCGACGCTCTCTTCTTTGGCGCCGATAAATTCCGCATTGTTTGCAATAGCTTGGGCGCGATCCGAAAGGAGGTGGCTAAAAAATATGGCTTAATCGACACGAGTGTACATTCTCTTTTTTGGGTGACGGACTTCCCTCTTTGTGAAGAATCTGAAGAAGGTGGCATTACCTTCTCTCACCATCCGTTTACTCATCCGAAGCTAGATGAATGGGACCGCCGGCATAAAGATCCTTTGAGTGTTCACGCTATTTGTTATGACCTCGTTCTAGACGGCTATGAACTTGGCTCTGGTTCAATCAGGATCCATGACTCAAAAATGCAACAGGAAGTATTCGATCTTTTGGGAATTTCGAAGGAAGACCAACAGCGTCGGTTCGGCCATTTGTTACGCGCCTTTGAATATGGAGCCCCGCCTCATGGCGGCTTCGCCTATGGTGTTGATCGCGTTGTAATGCTGCTGGCCGGTGAACCCAACATTCGCGAAGTCATTGCCTTCCCAAAGGACCAAAAAGCGAAAGATTTGATGCTCGGTGCTCCGGCGCCGATGCCCGAGAAGCAAATTGCCGAACTCGGAATTAAAGTTGTCGCAGACTAAACGGTATGTCATTTTGATTTGACTGCCCCGGAATTTCCAGATGTGAAACGGCCCTTAACACATCTCCATGCCAATTCCGGAGCATTGGATCTTCTTCATCTTCCAAAGCCCATACTTCGGAGCCGGCGCAAGCCCCCAAATCTTCAGGCAATCCGCGGGGCTCAGTTTCCTCCAAAGGCATAACCCAGCCTAAATCCTGTTGAAGACCTGAATACATACACAAAACATTGTTTTTGTGCTATAATAAGAGCAAACCAAAATGCATTCCCCTACGCCACTCCACGATCGTTTAATAGCAACCTTTGGCAGCGCGATTGCGCTCTGCTTATGTCTGATTGCTTTACTAGTGGTAAACCTTGTTGCTCCGACTGCTGAGACAATGAAAGCTACATTTTCGGGACAAGTTGATACTTCTTCGCTCTAAAAAATGCCGAATGATCAGGCTCGGTCAGGCCAGGGCGACGACAATCAAAAGAAGGCTGACTTCGAAGCCTTTTTGAAGCGCGGCGCGGTGCGCCGCGAGGAAATGAAAGAAAAACAGGCCGCGGCCAAAAGCCAGCGGCGTGAAGAAGCCACAGCACGTGATCAGCGTGCGCGGCAAAATATCAACGTCGAAGAAATCGAACAGGAACGCAAGCGCGAAGAGTTGGCGGAGTGGCGCACGGAGGAGCAAAAGCGCAAAGCGGAGATTGAAGCTGATAAAAAGAGAATGTTAGAAATGGAAAAATTGCTTGTAGAAAAGCAGGAGAAGAAAAGGGGTTATGAGGCTCAACGAAAGGAATACATGAAAAACCTCCAATGGGCTTCTGCCATCGACCGGCTGAAAAGAAAACGCGATCGCGGGGCTAAAGAGGCAAAGTTACAAATGATGAATGAGGCAGATAGCCAAGCTAAGCAAGAAAAAGAAAGGATCCTGCAGGAGAGGCGAGGTAAGGATCATTCGCTTGTGCGAGAAGCCCAGGGAAATCGTGGAGAAGTTGATATTGAAGAAGAGCGAAAGATTGAAAAGATTGATGAGGATATAAAGGATAGAAAGACAAAAATTTTCGCTAAAGAGCAAACGGAAAAAAGTAATTTCCGAGCTGAAATGATGCGAAAACGCAGCCTTGTAAAGGAAATTACGGACCCCAGTCTCAAACAAAGACGAAAGGATGAACTCGATCGAGAAGAAAAACAAATGCTGCAGAAGATCCGGACAAAATATCAGCAGCAAACAACGTCACTTGAGATTGAGCGAACACAACGCATCGATATGGAACATAAGAATGCGAAGAAAGCGCGCGACACGGTCGCGGCCGATGAACGCAAAGCGTTGGAGCAAAGCCGACAAACAACTTTGAGTCAGCAGTCTCAAGTGAATTCAAAATTGGCTAAAAAACGCCACGAGGCTAAGCACCTCCAAAGTGAAATCCTTGGTATGACCTTCGAAGAGGTGGCTGAAAGGGATGAAGATTCAAAGAAAAAGTAAGTTATAATCCACATAGGCCCAGGTGGCGAAATTGGTAGACGCGCTAGCCTTAGGAGCTAGTGGGGAAACCCATAGAGGTTCGATTCCTCTCCTGGGCACCATGCAATCCTGCTTGCCAGGCGTAGCTCGTAGAGCGAAGCTTGGTGTGGGTTCAACTCCCACCCTCGGCACCATAAAGCTTTAACTGTCCCAGGGTAAATCAATACTGTGGTATTAGACCTGACCGACGTCGTTTACTTGAGTAACAAAATTCCGGCAGAAGGTCGTGAGCTGTTCCTCGTCCATTACAGGGGTAACCAGATCGCCTGCCCTCTCACCCGTGGTGTCCGGATCAATCATGTTAACCACAGTATTTCGAACAGCCCCGTTCAATCCGGCTTGATCCAGCTGAGCCTGGTCAATGACTACAATGTATCCCTCACCTTGTTTTTCGATAGAAATTGCATTGCGTGCACTCCCTCGCTCGACAGACGAACGCGCCTCGGCTGCTTCCACCCAAGTTTCCAAGGTATTCTTGAGGTCCGCCTCAAGAGTTGAAGAATCAAACTCTTCGACATCCTCTTTGGGCTCTTCTCCAGGCTTGGGCTCTTCCTTTTTGTCCTGTTCTTTCTTAATTTGTCCGAGTACTTTCATCATTTCTTTACGAGCCCCAGCCTGCTCATTGCCGAAGAATTCTGGGTCCATGTTCTCAAATATAATTTTGTTGCCTTCCACTTTAACGGCTCTACCTCCTGTCACTTGAGCTAACTTTTCAGTGGATATGCCACCCTCCACCACAACCAATAAATCATTTCCTTTATCGCCACCGAGTTCAACTGATTGGGCCCATCCCTCGCCATCCGGTGATTTTGCGGCATTCCATTCCTGCGCAATCAATTCCTCGCGGTCCTGTTGTTCTTTTCCGAGAGCCTCAGCTCGATCCTCACCCTTCTCTTTCTTTGCCTCAATTTCATCAAGCTTCTCGTCAATATCCATTATTTTGTCTTTAAGTTTATCTTCTTCGTCTCTTTCTTCTTTGGTTGTATCTTTATCTTCGTTATTTTTTGTTATCACGTCCTTTAACTGATCCCCTAATTCATTTCGCTCTTTCTCAAGTTTTGCTTCGTCTTCTTTTATTGTTTCCAAACCTTTTCGTTCTTCCTCAGCTTCTGTTTTAGGAGTTCGGACATCCTCGACTGGTAATTCTCCTTTTTTCTCTTTTTCTTCGTTATCGTCTCGACTTCTTTCCTTTCTTTCACCCTTACGATCGGATCCTTCAGCAGCCCTTCTACCAGATGATCTATCAGAGTCTTCCCGGCCATCATTTGAGTCGCGGCCTGACTTTCGGTCGTTCTCTTCATTCTTTCCGTCTTCTTCCTCCTCCTCCCCGTTAATAGGATCGTCCAGCTCGCCCTTCACAGTGGCTCGGATATAATCAAACATCGACATTAAGAAGGCGATTGTGGCGATCATTTTGTCTTCGTCGGTTTCCGCATTAAGTAGCTGCAACTTCGCTGCTTCCATCTTTTGCTTCAAAAGTTCGCCTTTTGTCTGAGGCTCTCCTTCTTGTGATTCGGGACTGCCTTTTTCACCCTCTTTTTTGTATTCCACGCCTGCCGCTTGAGCCGCTTTCCTTTCCGCGTCTTCCATTTGAGAATCGGCAGCCGTTTCTTCTGTTACCTTATTATTTGCTCCGCCATTTTTGGCCATCAATTGCGCATACTTTGCATCCAATTTGTCCCAGACGGCTCGCTCTTTAGAGGTAAAGTTGGGCCTCGTTTCCTCAATAGCCTTATTGCCTTCGGCCGACATTTTCCCGCGAATCTCTTTCAATTTTTTGGGATCTGTTTCAGTGAAATCTTGGACATATAATTTAATGTCTTCAGGCGACATCCGATTAAGTCTCTCCACGATTTTTGGTCCAGCTTTGTTATATATGTCTCTCTCTGTAGAAGTTAATGTTTTGTATGAATCGACAAGCGCTTGCGCTTTCTCAGGCGGAAGTCCCTCAATTTCTTTCATGACTGTCTCTTGTCGTTTTTCGTCTAACCCCGGTTGTTTTTCGTCTCCAGAGTAGCGTTCCAAGAAGTGCTTCTTAATTTTCTCTACGGCCGGATCTAATTCCTTTTCTTTAGTTTCCTTTTTGGAATCTGTTTTTTCTTCTTGAGACTCATTTTTATTTCCAGGCTTTTCTGTCTGTTTTCCATCCTGTTTTTCTTTACCGTTCGGCGTCTGAGCTGAGCCAGCATTTTCTTTCACTCCTTCTATTGGGGCATTAGCTTTACTGCCTGTAGCATCTCCGGCAGCAGTCTCCTGGGTCTTAGGTTTAATTTTTGCGGCAGCTTTCTCTTGGGTGGCATCTTTAACACCCATTTTCCCCGCTACTTGATCAAGTTTATCGGCGGCAGTGCGCAGTGCTGAAGCAGCGATGTTAGCGCCCTTTTCGATCAAATCCTTCGCTGTCTCCGAATTTCCGGCCGTCGGATCAGTTTCCACCTTCTCATTAGCTTCTTTTTTCTTAGGATCTGTGGTCTCCTTGGGCTTTTCAGCTTCGGGTTGGGCGGGGGCAGCCTCAGGGGTCGTAGGCGGAGCCATCCACAGCAACCGGTGTTCCTGCCATTGTAGACTGAATTTTTTCATGAGACCGGATTGGTAAAAGTTGATTCAAAGAGGTCTATTTGAATTTGTTCCTCAGCGCGGATGTTTGACTCCACATAAGCCATGGTTGACTTGCGGTACTGTTCGACGTTGGATTTAAGTTTGGACAAATATTCATCAGAGAGCTGTTGCACTTTTTCAAACGCCGCGCGGTAACGCTTACCGCGCTTCTTCCTCTCACTCGCTGTTTCGTTTTGATACTTCTCATCGAGAGCTCGAATGTTTTCCGGCATCAGATCGAGTTCTATGTCTTTCATAAACATGACATAAATCTCAGCCCCAGTCGGGATTGCTGGACGAATTGGGGCTTTGATTTTTGTTTGGGTTGGCATTTTTTTAAATTTCTAAATATTATAGCAAAAAAATGGTCTGAAAGGAAGCCCCCCTACTCCTTTGCCGCTGCGGTGGTCTTTTTATTCCTCGCGCCTTTTTCCTTTACCAAAGCCAAAATCTGACGGCTGAGTTCCGCCATCCAGGCGACTTCATCGCCTTTGGCAACTCGACTGATCTCTTCTTCGTTCAAACGAAGACTGGATCCGCTGATCCGCCATTGGTGATTGAGCTTGAGAAGTTGCATGATTTCTTTCGCCGTGACGCGCGCCGCTAGAGTCAACACAATCTCACGTCGGCCGGCGGCAACATCCTCAATTTTAATACGCTGCACGCCAGCTCGGCGGGCAGCCATCTTGAGGCGGAGAATGGCAAAAAGATTGGTGACAGATTTCGGGAGCTTCCCGTATTCTGCTTCCAAATCTTGCTCAAACTCGGCCAAAATCGCTTCTTCGTCACTACTCGCTAGTTTTTGATACACAGAAATTTTCTCCTGCTCGTCCGTCACGTAATAGCTAGGGATGAGGGCTTCAAAAGGAAGTTGAATTTCTACATTGATGTCTTCCTCAATTTCACTGGCACCCGACTTCAGTTCCTCGACGGCTGATTTCAGCATGCGCAGATAATGGCTTATACCGACGGTTTGCATATTGCCTGATTGACTGCCGCCGAGGATTTCACCGGCGCCGCGGATCTCCAGGTCGCGCATGGCGACCTGGAAGCCGCTACCGAGCTCACAGGCCTCCACAATGGCCCGCAGGCGCTTGCGGGCGTCATCATGCAGCTTTTGCGTGTGGTAGAGGAAATATGCGTAGGCCTGGCGATTGCTGCGGCCTACGCGACCACGGAGTTGGTAGAGCTGCGCTAAGCCGAAACGCTCGGCTTCATTGATAATGAGCGTATTGGCACGCGGCAGGTCGATACCGTTTTCGATGATTGTCGAACTGACGAGGACCTGATGTTTACCCTCTTTAAATTCTAAAATCCTTTGCTCTAGGTCCTCTGACTTCAGTTGACCGTGGCCAACAACGAATGAGGCTTCTGGAACCATTTGACGGAGTTTATCCGCAAATGCATCGATTGTTTCAACACGGTTATGTAGGACAAAGATCTGACCGTCTCTCTCAAGTTCAGTCATGATCGCTTGTCTCACGAGAGAATCACTATACTTCCGCACCTCGGTGATGATTGGTAAACGCCCGGGTGGCGGAGTGGTGATTGTCGTAATATCTCGGAGCTTATGCAGACCGAGATTCAGAGTCCGTGGAATAGGCGTGGCCGTGAGTGTAAGAAGATCAACAGAGGATCGCATTTCCTTGAAGCGTTCCTTTTGTTTCACACCAAAACGTTGTTCTTCATCAATAACGACCAACCCCAGATTGTGAAAGAGAACGTCAGGCTGTAGTAGACGATGGGTGCCGATAACAATGTCTATGTCCCCCTTTCGGAGCTGTTCGATCGTTTCCTTCTGTTCCTTCGGTGTTCGAAAGCGGCTTAACATGCCCAGGCGTATACCAAACCCACTCATGCGTTGGCGGAAATTTTGGTAATGCTGGTCGGCCAAAATCGTAATTGGCGCGATGACTGCCACCTGTTTCCCGCCTTGCACCGCTTTAAAGGCGGCGCGCATGGCTACTTCCGTTTTTCCAAAACCAACGTCTCCGCAGATTAGGCGGTCCATTGGATAGTCTGCTTCCATATCGCGCTTAATGTCTTCAATCGCTTTCACCTGGCCGGGTGTTTCTTGGTATGGGAACACTTTCTCAAATTGATGCTGTTTGTCATTATCGTCTGGGAAGGCGTATCCTTTCGCTTTCGCTCGCTTCGCGTAAAGTTCCAAGAGCTCGCGCGCGAGCTTCTGGGTTTCTTCTTTCACCTTACTCATCGTCCGCTTCCAGTCCTGAGTACCGAGGCGGGTCAATATTGGTTCATTCCCCTCTTCGTAAACGTATTTACTTAATTTATCGGCCTGATCGACGGGCACGAAGAGCTTGTCGCCTTCTGCGTATGTTAATTCCAAATACTCACGCGCAGCGCCGTCGACCTCCTTCTGTGTCATTCCTTCAAAATGGCCGACGCCGTGTTCCATATGAACCACGTAGTCCCCAGGCACGAGGGATGTGATGAAGTCGAGCGCCAGTTTTTGAACACTGCGCTGCTTGCCCGCCTTTTTCAGTGAAAATATTTCGCGGTCAGTTAAAAGTGCGCACTTAAGATCTGGATTTTGAATTGAATGCGGCAGTAAATCATCCGCCTCCGCTAGCAGAAGAGTGACCGCGCCTGCGCGCCGTTCGCCTGCAGTGTGTGGAATGCGTTCTTCCTTAAAAATTCCTTCGAGCTCCTCTATCCTTTTGGATACAATGACAAGGATCCAATTCTGTTGAAGTTTATCGCGTAGATCGTTCAAAAAATCACCCAGCGTGTAGAATTTAAGAACGGAAAGGTAGCGCAAGTGCACGTGGTTAGTTTGTGCCTCAGGGAAAGCTGTAAAACGAAGTCCTCGCGGCGCAGCTGGCAATTCAACATCATCTTGATCATCCAAAATAAGGAGCATGTCCTTATCCAACTGTTCGCGTAGCGGGGACATTTTTTCGTACAAAATTGGGTAAACTTCTAGAGGTTCCTTTAAAGGGGTGATCTTTGAAAGATCATCCTTATCAACAGCAGAGATTGTTTCGATGACATCGAAGCCAAGCGAAATCCTATAGGGATGTGTGGATTGAATTGGGAAAATATCGAATGTGTCACCAATCCGCCGGTATTCACCGGGTGAAAGATACAGATCATCTCCATGGCTGTAACCGATATCAACGAGCGACTCGATAAGCGCTGTGAATTCAATCTTTTTCTCCACCTTCAATGTAATCACTTGTTTCTGTAACTCAGTGAAGACGGGGAAATCCATATCCCACGTTTCGCGTGTGGTAACAAAAAGACCATTACCTTTGCTCATAAAAAGCAGATATTTCTGCATCGCTTCGGCGATTACTTCCTCGTCTTCATTCTCGACACTTTCCAGAAGCTCAGCCTCTTGCCCAAAAAATGTGAACCAATGCTGCAAGGCTTGGGCTCGCGCTTCGTCCCCGGTAATAAGCAACCCTGCTCCCGGCGCGTGTACTAGAAGGGCGCTGCTTACCAGCGCCTTCGACGTCTCGTTTGAGACACCCGAAAGCACCAACCGCCGGTTGGCCTTCAAAAGCTGGGCCAGATCTTGATGCGTCTCCCTCCCAAGGAGGAGAGAAGGCTCCATAACAAACGTTGGATGTACTAAAGGGCTCGGCTAACAGCCGGCCCCGTCACTTCTTGATGGCGTTACTGTACACTTATCCTCTCTAACAGTCAATTATTCACCGCCTATTTAGCGTCCTCTTGCAGACGAAGCGGCATGATTAAATGTAAATAACTTTCTTCCCCGATGATGCGGAAAACAGCGGGGTGCATGCTGTCTGTGACCTTTAATTGAATTGTGTCTCCGTCAGTATGCGTTAAAAAATCGAGAATATACGCCGAACTTAGCGCGATTTTGTTGGCTGGTCCTTTTGTTTCAGTTGAAAGTGTCGCCTCATCTTTGCCGGCTTGTGTTTGTGGCGTTGCTATCTTCAGATCATTTTTCCCAAGTGAGAACGTTAAATTATTATTAATTTCTTTAGCGAAGTAGTGCATTCGCTTCACAACTGTTGTCAGCTCTTTTGTTGAAAGTTCGACAGTTGTCCCCTCCCCTTTGGGAATAATTTGTTGGTAATCGGGAAACTTCCCTTCGATGAGGCGTGACAAAAGTTTTGTTGTGCCCACATGCAATTCAATTTGTTGACTGCTAAGAGAGACGGAAACGGATTCTGCTTCATCTTCTTTCTTCACTTTCTTTTTTCCTGATTCTTTTTTCCCGTCTTCCTCATCACCACTGGATTTTATGCCTCGATACGCAGCCAACACTGTTCTGAGTTCCTCAAGAACTTTTACAGGTACGATGCAGGAAACATCGTCTGCATCGATTTCCCCGCTAGTTGTATATTCAGAAAGCCGATAACTGTCTGTGGCTACAAATGTTAATTTCCCTTTATTTACACGTATATACACACCTGAAAGGACCGGTCTTACGGAGCTTCTGGCGCAAGCGAATGTTATTTTATGAAGAGCGCTCAAAAGCGGCTCCATGCCAATATTAAACGATGTGTCTTTTTCAATTGGGCTAATGGTGGGGTATTCATTCGCAGATTCACCGGCAATAACTGTTTTCCCGTGTTTCGACGTGCACTTCAGTTGTGTCCCCTCACTGGTCTCTAATAAAACTTCTTCGGTTGGGTTGTATTGTGCAAAATTTAAGATTGCCTTTGCTGGCACGGTAATCGCTCCCTCATTTTCAACATCAGCTTCAAAACTTGTTACAATACTTAACTCTAAGTCTGTTGCACTCACTGTACAGTGTTTGCCTTCAATTTCAATAAGCACGTTATTTAAAATAGGTAATGCTTGTTGACCTGAAATTGCTCGACTAGCGAGTTGAAGTGTTTGAAGTAATTCAGCTGTGCGGCAAGAGAATTTCATTATGGTGATTGTAAACGTGTGTTCTAACTTTTCCACAACATAAAGTCGGCTCTTTTAAAAGATAAATTATGTAGGTCTTTAAAGAATTAGTAATCATCGGGGTATCTTTACAATTAAGCTATTTATGTGGTGAAATATAAAATTTATAGAGTCCACTTGGTGCGATCTCTTGAAGTTAAAGCCCAGAATATGAGTCATGATCACATCTTTTATGTGAGAAGGCTGTGGAAAACTTGTGGATAATAAGTCTGAATACGAGGTTCAACCATAGAATGAAATAAGCCGCTTTCCTAAGCCAAAAGGAGGCGCTGATGTTGTAAAAGTCCTCTTATATTAAAAAAGAAGCGGTCAAACCTTCCACAGGCTATGTGGATAACAACAGAACCTAAATTTGACCACGAAATTGCTCTCTGTCGGCGGGGAAAGGCAGTTTTTCTCGATTTTCCGTTACGGTGACAATACCGTCCTTCATTCGAGCAAACCGCCCGTCTGCCACGTCTGCGGAGATATGCGTCGCGCTCGCGATGAAGCTTCCAGTGCCAACTTTAATTCCCGGATCTAAAGAAGAATGAATTCCCAACCGACAGTTGTTACCAACGACGGCACCGAATTTTAACAGGTGAGTGGCGATCTTCTCGCCACCCACTGCTGACTCAATAAGCTTTTCATCGAGGCGGAAATTCCCTGTTACACTTCCCGCTCCAAAAGATACATTTTCACCAATCACGCTGTCACCTGTGTATGTCATGTGTGTCCACACATGACTATGCCATACACTCCCCTTCGCTTCCGTGCAGTAACCGACGACAGAGTAATCACCGATACTCGAACCACGCACGAGTGCGCTGGTCGCGATAATACAATTTTTCCCAATGTAGCACGGTCCGACAATAACAGCGTGTGGCATGACACGAGTTCCTTCTTCGATGATGACATTACCGGTAATCACGGCTGTGGGATGAATATCGGCAGTGCGATGGATCTTCGAACTCTTTATCTCAGCGAGCAATAATTGGAGCAAAGGCAGCAGATGCCAGGGGTACTTTATGGCTTGCCAAAGCCCATCATAAGGAGTCGCTATATAATTTTCTGAAGCAAAAAGTTTCGCGAGCGCCTGCTCGTAGCCATCATCTTTTGATTCATCCCCTTCTTTAAGGGCGGTTAATAGCTTCTGAGGGTCATTGTGAACGTGTGCCACAATATTAACGAAGTCACTCGGCTCCTTCCCCTCGCCCGGCTTTTCCGTAATGCCGGTAATCCGATCGCCGTCAGTCTTGAGGTATCCGCCTGGAAAGTATTGCTGCACGCGTCGAGCGAGAAGCGCACCGCTCTTCTTTTTCTTCGCCGCTGCAATAACAGATGCATACCCAGACGGGTCAATTACATCATTCCCGGAAACAAGCAAAACAGGCTCATTGTTAAGCCGCGGCAGCGCACTCAGGAGCGCGCCGCGCATACCAAGTTCCAACCGCTCTTGCTCAATTGTTTCATATTTAGGGAATCGTTTGCGGATTGTCTCCAAGTTATGTTTACCACCAACAAGGACAACATCCTTCAAGCCAGCCTTCGCCAGCCGGTCGAGTTGGTGTTCCAAAATCGTTTTGCCGCAAATGGGAAACAGCGATTTATCGTGAAGCGGCCAGAACCGCTTGGATCGGCCTGCCAAAAGCAAAAGCGTCTTCACTCGCTGAAGTGTACCCGACTACGCCTCCAGCGCTATACAGATGAGCCCAAACTTTTATACCGGTTTATACTTTTTGCTTCGCCGGGCAGGCCGTTCATCTATTCGAAAACTAGTGAGATTGTGCCCTCATTTACCGTTGATCGGATCGGAATCCCAAAACTCTCGTAGCGCTTTAGCACATCTTGATGAGGATGACCGAACTTATTTTCTCTCCCCGCAGAGATAACAGCCAGCTTCGGTTGAATGGCTAATAAAAAACCAGTTGATGAAGAGGTTCGACTACCATGATGAGGAACTTTCAAAATGTCGGACCGCAGATCGGCACCCAAGGCGAGGATTCTGTCCTCCGCCTTTTCTTCAATGTCACCCGTGAAGAGCATGGAGTGATCGCGATATAGTAATTTCACAACAAAAGATTCATCGTTGGCTGCTTCCGGCTTGGACCCAAAGACAGTTGCCTCTGGCCAAAGAATATCCAAAGACACGCCATCGTCTAGATATATGTTTTGCGATGGATCCGGAAGAATGACGGGAATATTCGAAGCAGCAATAAGATGGAGAAGAGCTTCGTAGCGGCCTGTCATGTGGCTTGTTCCATTGAGCGCGATTTGTTGAACATCGTAGCGCCGCAGAACGTCAGGCAACGCAGAGATATGATCGCTATCCGGATGTGAGAGAATAAGAAGCTCAATCGTTCGGTCTAACATTGGCATGTGTTCGCCGATACGTTCCAGAAGTGACGTGTCAGGTCCGCCATCAATGAGAATCTGCTTTCCACTTGGTGTGACTATCAAGATGCCGTCGCCTTGGCCGACGTCGGCGATGTAAACATGCAACTTGCCATCGGTTTGCCGCTGCCACTCAAGGAAAGAGAGAGCAAGACACCCGACCAACAAACCAGAGGCGATGACGTATCGACGCGGCATCATTAGGAATTGTACTCAGGCCAAAAGGAATCCAACTCGAAAACACTATCCAGAAGATACCCGTTCTACTCCGGAGAAGAACTTATTGCTTACGTCGAGCGCGCCGCCAGATTGCGAGCGCGCCGGCCATTCCAACACCGATCAGCGCACCGGCCCCCGATGCGGACAAATCATCGCCAACCGGCTGCGATATCGGCGTAAGGACAGGTTGTGGTTGAGGTCGTGGAATTACCGGTACCTGCGGGATGTCTGGGATTGGGGTCGGGGCGACAATCATACCCGATCCAGTCGATCGAGCCACAATCGGTGGCTTGCCGCGGTTATCGGTCGGGAGATTCGCATCAACTAAAACACCTTGTGAAACGTACCCCTGAGCGCCGAATGTTTGGATGAAGAGTCCGAACTGTCCGGCTATAACACCGTCCAATTCCACGCCGTTGAAATCGGTTGGCAAACGCGAAGAGGGGCTGAAGGTTCGACCGCCGTCGCGTGTCTGACGAATCACGAATCCGGCAGGGACCCCGTTCATTTTCCACGTTGTTTCAACGTGATACATTCCATCACTTCCCTGCTCAGCAGTCATAACAAGATCATGAACATCCGGCGGGAAGAGCGCGGCCGTTTCATCTACATCAGTCACAGACGCTTCTAAACCTTCCGTATGACCGCGGAAAAACACTTGCCGGCTGATGGGATCAAGCGGCAGGTTCGGAATACCGAGCAGCGGTTCAGACACAATGATTTGGTACACACGATTTGCTTCCTGTTCTGCTGTTTCCAAAATAACATCTGCCCGATCAATCGTGAGGGTGCTTATCGGGAGTATTGCACCTTCCGGATCCAAAATCTTGAACGCATTTGGGGCATCCTGATCACTAATAGAAATAAAATGAGAGAATGTCAGGGAAACACGCGTAGGAGCAATTGCTCGGGCACCTAACAGCTTTAAGGTTCCCTGGAATAACTCACCTGGATCATCGTCATTTGTAGCCTCATCTTGGATCACTTGAAGCGATCCATCAATATTTGTGGGTACAAATGAGGTACCACCATCGTCCAAAGTAATAACATCGGCTGCCGCATCACCAAGTTGAGTATCGCCGATAGCAGTTGGCTCGAGTTCTAGGCTCGGCCCGCCCGTACCGAACGGGTCCGTTCGGGCGGGGGAATCATCCGGCGCCTCTGGATTACCGATAAATGTGAACGATACCTCTTCTTCAAAGAATTCACTTTCTTCGTCAGCCGCATTTACAGCTGTAACGCCGGTGAACAATTTTTGCCCTGGCGTAAAATTCTTGAAAACAAAGCGCTCTTTTAGACCGGATGTTTCCTCATAGCCTTCCCAGGCACCATCGTTATCGATAATAGACTGCGTGCTGTAATACACTTTGTAATGCGTAACAGTGGGGTCATTTACCTTATCCCAGGTTAACTCGATACCATCATCGACAGGCATGACTTCCAAATTTGTGATGCTAGGCAGAGCTGCCAGAGCCGAAATCGGCGAAAAGAGCGCCACAAGCGTTGCCGAAGCCCAAAATCTCTTGGATAAAATATGCATATGTATTTCCTCTTATTTTAGCAAATTTTCCGCCTTCTGACCAGCGGCCCTGATACTAGATAAGATTGCGGTCCAAGCGCAAAACGAGTGCCAAAACACTAATAAAGATGATGGAAAGAGCCAGCCCCGTTGCGGTCTGCCAGTCGCTTTGTAAAAGTGGCTCCAACCAGATCAGTGCTAAAGCGAGCAAGGCCGAAAAAACCAGCCAGCGCAGCACTGCGCTCGGCTGGAATTGCGGAGGCATTTTTTGTAAGGCCGTTGGTAGGAGGGTTGCCGCTAAAAAGAGATGAACCACGATACTCACAACAGCTGCTCCAACAAATCCATGAAGTGGAATAAGAGAGAGATTGAGAGCAGTCGACAACACGGCGCCGGCAGCGAGACTCGCTACGAGGCGCTGCCACGACTTCCTCGTCAGCAGAACATAGAAGCAGTATGTAATGATGCCATTTAAGAAGATCGGCGTTGCGAGCAGCCGGAGCGCAGTGTCTGCGCCCGGGCGCGCTGGTGTGCTGAGATATGACTCTGTCGTTAGCAAATGAACGAGCGGCCGGGACCAAAGTAGCGAGAAAAGGAATGAGATTGTTCCTAGTAGCATAAGGATCAATAGCGTTTTTCCCAGTAGCGATCGCGTGTCTTCGCCGGCGGCATCGCGCTCATTCAGAATCGGCAGCGTGGAATTTAAAAGAAACGTCGGAATCAGGTACCCCATTTCCGCCATCCGCAGAACAAAACCATAATATGCGTTTTGTAGCTCGAAATCAGGCCGCAGGAGCGCAATCAGCGTCAAATCGAGGTTTCGGTAAATAGCCATACACAAGAAAGCGAGCCCGAAGGGGGCCGCTTCTCGCAATAATCGTTTTAGTAGTTTTGCATCAAATGTTGGACGAATACGCACCAGGCGGTTGCCATAAGAAAAAGACAAGAAGAATAAGACGAACGCACCAACGCCGCCAATAAATAAAAACAGGTGGTAAATATGGAGATCGTTACTGCCACGCACGCCCAAAAAAATGATCAAGCCAATTAACCCTGCGGTGATGATGCGTTGGATTACTTCCGCAATAAACACGTATTGCATTTTGTATTTCACTTGGAAGACCGTTCTGATAATGCCGGCAAGCAATGTAAAGAACGGGACGAGTGACGCAATCGTCACGCCGAGAGGCAGTGGCGTGCCGCGCCAGGTCGGGATAATCCAAACG
>Ga0209542_10009768_pt1 | contig 17500 bp, 18 predicted proteins | sample RifCSPhighO2_01_FD_184028 | JGI IMG/M metagenome (GOLD analysis project Ga0209542, IMG submission 184028) | Soil microbial communities from Rifle, Colorado - Rifle CSP2_plank highO2_0.1 (SPAdes) (version 2) | ecosystem: Environmental > Terrestrial > Deep subsurface > Rock core/Sediment ...
AATCTGCCGGTATAAAGTTCATGGCGGCGTTTCCATTCCCTTTTATGACAATGGCGATAAAACTGAATTAAAGGAAGACTGGCAGATTGCCATTGAGCCATTTGTAACCACTGGCGATGGCTTGGTTAAGGAAAAAGGTTCAGCTTCCGTATTTATGGTAGCTCGTCCGAATGCTTCAGCCAGAACGGCTTATGCCCGGCAGATTTTACAGCAAGTGGCGCCGCAAAATGGGCTGCCGTTTACTACCCGATGGCTGACCAGAACTATCGGCAAAGGAGCAACATTACTGGGTTTGAAAGAATTATTACGAACGGGAGTAATTTCAGCGCATCCGCCCTTAGCTGAAATTTCTGGCGGGATGGTGGCCCAATTCGAGCATTCCATGGTTGTTAAAGACAAGCCGATAGTTTATACCAGGATTGAAGAGGATAAATGGTGAAACTAATCTTCATCTTACAATAGAGAACTTTGAAAGAGAGGGATTTTGCTAATTTTTTATTGTTTATGAGTAAAATCTTGATCATTTCAAAGTCTCTTTGAGAATTTTATTGATGAAATAGGAATTATTCAAAATTCTCAATACCGAGTTCTAATTATTTCTTCAGCTTCGGCAATAGCTTATACGCAAACAATGCTCCCAAGATAATAATTATCCAGAACAATGCTGCAGTAATTATTGCTAAAGCAAAAAGGATCAGGTTTACTATTAGGAAGATTAAAATAATTACCCCCAATATCTTCAAAAAGAGCGGTTTCACGTTAACTTCTTAATAATCTGCTCGACCGTTAATAGTTGTTCCGCTCCTGAAGCCATTTCTTTCAATAATACTTTATTTTTCTTCAATTCATCTTCTCCGATAATAACTACATATGGAATTCCCAGTACATTAGCATACTCTAAATTCTTGCTTACCCCTTTCTTTCCTAAAGCAAAATCAGTATTTATTCCAGCAGTTCGTAGTTGTTGCGCTACCTCTAAAGATCGAGGAACAGTATTTATTGGAATAATCAGCAATTTAGCTTCGGTTTTTTCTTTTACTTGGTTAGCTAATTTTAAGGCATCCATGATCGGTTCAATGCCAAAAGAAATGCCTACGGCGGGAATTTCACGATTATTGCCCATAAATCCGCCAATCATTTTATCATATCTTCCTCCGCCGGCAATGGAGGAGATTATCGGCGAATCTTTCAAATAAGCTTCCATTACCGTTCCGGTATAATAGGCTTGTCCGCGGGCTAAAGTTACATCAAATTGAAATTCGATCTTCATTTGTTTCAAATAACCGGTTAATTCCAGAAGTTCGCCAAGGCCTTGTTTTCCTTCAGGATCGGTAAGATTTTGTTTTAGTTCAGCCAAAGAAATTCCTGAAGAGATTAATTGGAACACTTCCTTAATTTGCTTATCTGGATAACCTTTTTGTTTTAATTCTTTGCTGACTCCTGCCTCTCCAATTTTGTCCAGTTTATCAATAGCAATTAAGGCTTCTTTCCGCTGGGCTATTCCGGCCTGAGTTAAAATCCCGTTAAGGATTTTCCGATTATTTATTTTAATTACAAAATTAAAACTTAATTCTTTAAATACTCGATCAGCGACAGCGATGCATTCGGCATCAGCTAACATGGAATTGCTGCCGATAATATCGGCATCGCACTGCCAGAATTCCCGATAACGGCCTAACTTAATCGGTCCATCACGAAAAACTCGGCCGAATTCATAGCGCTTGAAAGGCAATTTTAACGCTGGATTGTTGGCCACATATCTGGCTAGGGAAGTTGTTAATTCGAATCTTAACCCTAATTTTCTTCCGCCCTGGTCTTTAAGCTTGAATGTTTCTTTCAGAGCATCGGATTCTTTTCCCGATCCAAATTTGGCTGCCAAAGTTTCATAACGTTCGATGGTTGGCGTTTCTAAAGGCATAAAACCATATAGTTGGAAGGTTCTTTCAATTATTTTAAAAATTTTATCCTTAAGTATTTTCTCTTCCGGCGGTATGTCTCTTACGCCTTTAGCTAGTTCTAATTTCATTTGTTTCCTCCAATATTTTCTTCTTTTTTATAGTTTTTGATTATTTTTACCTTTTTACCGTTTAAACGGTTGGTCATAGCAGATAAACAAGGCGGTTCATCATAATTTATCCAAATAGGATCAGTAAAGATCTGTGGTATAACTACTCCTTCCGCGATGTAACTCGCAATGACTCTGGTTGTAAATTGGTCTAGCTCCATTCCATCTTTGAATCCAATATGTTCTTGGAGATATTGCTTAATACTCTGAAATTCATCCTGAGAAACATAGGCCAGAACTGATGCAACAATCATCGTAAATGTCTTCTCGTAAATTTCTTTATAATCTCTAATTAGTTCTGTAAAGAGCACAATTTTTACCTTTCCAGAACCATATTTTTTCTCACACTCTTGTTCTATTTTCCTTTTAAAGCTGAGGAACAGTTCCTTAATACGTTTTTTACCATATTTCATAACTGTCTCTGGAGAAAGATAATAAGCATTGGTATCCGCAACGATCTTATAATAAACTGAATTTGTTTGTTCTAGGTTTATTTGTTTCAGGATATCCCTCTCTTCTTGAGCAAATTCCAAACATTTGGGCAGTTCGGTAAATTGATCTAATTTTTCTCCTTGAAAGACTTTATTTAAATCAACTTCAAAGTTCAGCCAATTTCCTTCAGCCAGTGCTCGAGGCGGACATTCCCAACTGTAATATGTTTTCATAGCTCATCGCCTTTTTCTGATTCGGCATTATTTTCGTAAAGCAAAAAAAGCCAAGGACCTCTCGCTTCCTTTCCAGTATAGGCCGTAGCTAAAATGGGGAGGGTAAACATTGATTCATTGGAAACAGCTACCGGATTGGGAAACCACCCTTCTTGTGAAAGCAAATCCCTGATTACAAATTCTTCAGCGGCATAGCTGCCCACCACTCGTTTGGTTAATTCCTGGATACGTTCTCCACGGTCATCTTCCGAGATTCCGCAGTGTTCCAGAAGCTGTTCCAACTCATTACGTAAAACTTTTTTCCTGATGAAGGGTGATTCTAAATTTCCATCTTTATCTTGTTGAATGTTGTATTTTATCTGATTGTAGGCTTCTCTGTATTGGTTTTCAAAAAGATTGTAGATTCTGGAAAAAGGAAATACTCTGATCATGCCAGGACCGAGATTTTGATCGGCAAAATTCTGCAGGCTGAGGCAAAACCAAGCCATGGTTCTTCGGATTTCCTCATCTCTGCCGATTACCGATTCAGGGTAAAGCAGCCAGGGGTTTAGATCAGCTACACATTTATAATAATTGGCTCGAACTCCAGATTCACTTAATGGCCGGAGAACGTTCTCTAAAAACATTCTTTCTTTATCTTGCAACTTTACCAGCCTGCTTGATTCGATCGTTCTTAGCCAGTCGCAAGAATATTCTTTAGACTTATTTCCAGCCCTTAAATTGGTTCGAGGAGGACATTCATAATTATAAAATGTAACTGGCTCTCCAGCCTCCAGAATTCTTCGAAATTGTGGAAATTCTATTGAACTTCTTACAGCATTTTTAATAATAAAATCTGTTACTTCCCCGACTACCTCGATCTTACTTGCCGCGCCAGTGAATACCTTCAGTACATTCTTGTACCTTAGCCTCTTCTTGTTCTATTCCAGTTGTATTTGTCATTTTTTTTATTTCCCTGTTTAAAGTCCAGATGACTTTGTTTAAGGCCTATGAGAAAGAATTGAACTCTCGCCTTCAGAAATCTGCTGAAAATCACAGTCTGACGTGCTGCCGCTACACCATCATAAGCATAAATTAAGAAACAATGCGGGGGCTTCAGCCCGGCAGATGATGTAAAAGGCAAAAACCAGTTGTTAAATCTTCATTAAAGTTCAAACTAATACTCTGTTTTTGACTAAGAATTTTATACTGATAACTAGAAAAAAGCGGCTTATAGCCAATGAATACAATCAACTCGTGTTTTAGTTATCATAGATACTAGAAAGGATAGGTTATATTTAAAGTTTTTGCTAGAAAATTACTCCGCCGTCCGATGCAAGTATAAAAAAGATAATAATATTTTCTACACTATCTAACGCCATACAGGAAGAAAGGAGAATAATGGGGCGGCCACCGAGATTTTCGATGCTCCGTTATTGCGGAACAGAATCGAACTCGGGCCAAGGGATAACTATAAATTTTCCACAGTCCCTTACGCTGCCATTACGCCATGGCCGCCATATAATACGATAACTAGGCTTATTTTATAAAAGTTATTCTTTCAAATTCAAATCACCAGTACCTTCTGCCTTCTCTTAACTCTAACCGTAAATTCTTTAGCATATCCCAAAAATTCTCCTCCGGCCTGCAGGGCAAATTCCCTTTCGCAGGTAACCTGAAACTGTTTTCCTTTCAAGGAAACGAGGGGAGCTTTATTTAATCCCAACTGAGTTAACAGCATTGCCCATAACCGCAGCCCCTTATTGAAAAAAGAAGAATGGGTGTTTACTTGAGCTAAACCAAGAATCAGCCCGTCATTAGGCTGGATTTCACCGATAGTTGACCGCAACCCGTAGCCAATAAACGGAATTTTAGAGATAATCAGGTTGAAACAGTTTTCCCAATGATATTTTCGGTTGTCAACGTCGCAAGTTATGGGATAAGTTTGTTTAGGCCCAAAAGCCACTCTGGCTCCAGCTTGAAAATAATCTGCAAAATTATGGTTTTTTACTTGTTTAATTTGTTTTATTACTTCAGCATCGATGCCTAGGCTTAAGAAAGTGGTTTGAATTTTCCTGCCGTTAAATTTTAATTCCAGAACGTCTAAAAGCAGCTCTTTAAACTTAAATCTGGACCTTAAGTATTCAAACCGCTTGCCTCTATAAAAATAGGAATAATAGCTGTTCCCGGCCCCTAAAGGAAAGAATCCCAAGCTTTTATTCTTGAAACAGCGATTATTTAAGGCGCTCTCAAAAGAGCCATCGCCGCCGGCAATAATAATCTGCCCATAAGAGTTAATTTTATGTTTAAGGCCGCTATAGATATTTTTAGAATTAGGCAGGACGATCATTTCGGCTTTCCGCCGCCGGGCAAAGATTCTTAATAATCTTCTTCGGTAGGGATTGGTAAATCCGCCGGATTTAGGATTAACTAGAATTAATAGCCTCTCCAGTTTTAAGATTCTTCCCATGATTCTTAGATGCCTTATTTTCCTACTATAAACTGAAAGATAGTGGGCAATGGAAATCAGCGAGATCACTATGGCCACGATAATCAATAAAAGTTGAGCCATTAAGATTAAATTGCCGAATAGCTGCAGCGGCTCATAGCGTAAAAAATCCAGGATTAATACAGAAAAAATTACTCCCAATTCGCTGATGGTGGCGATTTTCCCATACCATCGCCCGCGAATGGAGATATTATCCTTGGCAGAACGAAATCGGATCATCCCTACCGCTATGTCTCTGACGAGGAATAATAGCAGTATCCACCAGGAGAATTTCCCTAAAATAGTTAGGTACAACAATAAACTTAACACCTGGAATTTGTCTGCAAAAGGCTTTAGGAAGGACTGCTTATCCCGCTTGGTTTTAACATACAGCCATTCCATGAAACTGATTATTGCTGACAAAAAAAGGATAATTATCGCAGCAAAGACTAATTGCGGGGAATGTTTAGAAAGCAGATAGATAATAATAGGAATGATAATGATATGAAAAATAGCCAGTAAATTGCGCATAGGAATGAATTAATTAAAGCTGTTAAAAATGTTTTGCAATTGCCGAAGGCAAAAAATGTCTAGTTAAAGCAAGAACTGGATTATGGCCTATTGTTAATTATTGTTAATTTTAGAGGCCGTTACCGGATATTCAAAAGTTTTTTATACTTTTAATTTCAATAATCAATTAATGATAGATCCAGAAAAGTTGATGACTGCGATCTTGGATGTAACCCTATTAACTGTGATTATGCTTATAGTCAGCTATTTTTTAGTAACTCAAAAAAGGATCATTGGCCCAATTATGATTATGTTGGGATTCATTTCTATTCTTTCTCTGGTTTTATTTAAAGCGCCAATGCGACTTTTAAAGGCAGAGATCCTTTTTGGGGTAATAGATAATGGGGTCCTGGCAATTTTTGCTTTGTCTGGGGCAGAACTTTTTGGGATTTTAGGCGCAATTGTCGGGAGTTTAATTGGAAATGCGATCACAGATGGATTTGCCGGCATTTTTGAAGGTTACGAATGGCAGAAAATAAAAAAATTAAAAATGACCGACAAAAGAACTGCTCTAACTGTAGCCGTTGGCAAGTTCAGCGGCTGTTTATTTGGCGGAGGAATAGTATTAACCATTGCTTGGTCCATCTTAAATTTAGTTTGAGGCAACAATCTCTTCTTTAGTATAGAGATTAGTTATCTGTCAAGTCCAGTTCTTAAATCAATACCACTGGATAGTACACCACAATTTTTAAATATACAATTCCACTATCTTACCGTTTCACGGATAATTCGGTTGTCCTGGAAAGGATGTTGTCTAAGAAGCCTCTCCCAAATGTCTCCGAATAGCATGGTGGCTGGACTATAACTCACCATATGAAACCTGCATTTGCCGAAGCGCCCTTGGAAACGAAGCAGATCACCTTTAAAACACATCGATTGGTAAACTTTGGTCGTTACGTGTTTGAGGCACTCCTTCACCGAGTCCAGTGTTATCATGGCTAAAAGAAAAACGAGCGCAAAACGGAAAGCAGGAAAAGCTTCTCGCAGAAAGGCTATTCCACGAAAGGGACGATTGGCTAGCAAGAAATCTAAAGATTCTAAAGTAAGAAAATTAATCCGTTTGGCTAAATTAAGAAAAGTTAAGAGAAAGAAGCGGAAGTAATAATCATTCTTTAATCCCAGTCATCTGTAATTTCAGAGGTCGTCATTCGGTGCATTCCACTTCGCTTTATCTCCAAAAATTTTTCTTTTGTTGCTTTCGTTAAATCGTGAAGCGATAATTTACAAGATTATTTCTTTTGGACAAGCCGATTAATTTCTTCTTCCAATATTCAGCTTTCTTATCGATTATCTGTTTAGCGTCCATTCATTTATCTCCTCTTGATTACTTCCTTTTGAAATTTATTCCTTATTTCATTAACCTTTTTTTCGTTTAATTTAATAATAACCGATTTACATTTAACCAGAAATTCAGGAGCCTTCTGAATCATCTTGTTATATTGTTCATCTGGAACAGTTCTATCAATATAATATTGAGAATCCACTCTTGCTTTTAATGAGTCCTCAGTAAAATCTAACTCTGCCTCTTCAAAATATTCTTTGAGAAATCTTTTTGCAAATTCGATAGTGCAGGAATGAATCTCACATTTTACACCCAATTTCATTAGGACAGAGTATAATGAGAAATAAATTGTATAATATGCAGTAGAAATTTTCCAATCTTTGATTATGTTTACTCGTATTGATTCAAGAGCTTCTTCGGCTTTTTGGATATAAGCATTTGCTAAATCTGAATTTGGTTCAATTAAGCTTAATCCTTCTTTCTTTCCAGCACACCATTTGATTTTATCCATTTTTGAAGACCACCCGTATAAATTGTTCTACATTTAAAAAAACCACATGATTTTTTAAAACTTCTTTCAGAAGAATATCCTTAGTCAGATTTTTCTCAAATGTTTTCAGAGGATAACATTTAATGCTTATTTCTATGCCTAAATTTTTTGAAACTATTTTTATCTCGTCATTATTATAACTTCCGGCAATAAAAATGTCTAAATCAGAACCTTCTTTTTCCAAACCTTTAACATAACTTCCAAAGATTATCCCTGTCCCTTTTATGTGGGGGGTTATTTTTTCTATAATCTCTTTGATTAAAAGCTTCTTCTCTAAAAATGCAATTGCTTTATATTGTTCTACAAAAGCAAGATACCTCTGAGTAAACTTACTTGAATTTAACTTAAATGTCTTAATTTTTCCTTTAGTTTTTGATTCAATAATTCCCTTGTCCTCTAAATCCTCAAGAATAAGCTGTGCTGTTCTTGGGCTTATCTTCAATAATTTTTCAACTTCCCTAACATAATATTCTCTGTTAAAATCATTTGTAAATAGAGATAATACCTGCAATGTGTTCTCAGTGAATTTAATCTTTTTATACATATGTATGATTAATAATACATTTAATATATAAAGCTTTTGGTTACCAAAAAGATAACAAACGACTCCCCTAAATGTTGTTTAAATGTTGTCCTTTTCAGAAAAGAACCAAAACAAGACACCCCTTCTATCTTCTTTTTTTAGAAAAAAGAAGCAAAAAATCTGGCGCCCACCTCTCGTCCTTTGGACATATTCACTCCCTTCGGCCGAATTTATCAGTAATCCAAAAACTCTGATTTTTTGCCTTCTGCATCGTTGCACTAAAAATCAGGTCTTCCCTTTGGTCAGACGAATATAACAGGTGTCCGATAGGTTCTAAATCGTTTGAAAGATCATTGCCTCTGGCCATTTTTATTCTCCAACATCTACATCATTCCAATTCCCGGCGGAGGCAGATTAGAAGCTTGTTTCTTATTTCCGCCGACAATTACGTCATCAATCCTAATGATCATTTCGGCTACCTCGGCAGCAGAAGATATAGCCTGAGTTTTAACTTTTAATGGCTCAATTACTCCAGCATTCCAAGCGTCCATGATTTGCCCGTTAAAAACATTAATTCCCGGCCATTTCTGCTGGGCGCTGCGCAATTGGGTTATTACCTCCAGAGGATCCAGCCCGGCATTTTCGGCTAAGGCCCGGGGAATTACTTCCATGGCTTCAGCAAAAGCCTGCGCGGCCAGTTGTTCGCGGCCGGTTAATTTTTCTGCATATTTTTTTAGCCCTTTGGCAATCTTTATTTCTACTGCTCCCGCGCCAGCTACTGCTTTTCCTTCTTTGATAGCCGCAGCCAAATCGCCAATAGCGTCAGCCACGGCCCGCTTAATTTCTTCGACTACGTGTTCTGTTCCTCCTTTTACTAGCAGCGTTACAGCTTTGGGATTACGGCATTTCTCGATAAACAACAACTCTTCAGCTCCTCTTTTTTCCTCTCTAACCAGGCCGGCAAATCCCAGATCGGCAGCAGTTAGCTCTTTCCAGTTGCTGACAATTTTAGCTCCCGTAGCTTGGGCTAATTTTTCCATGTCGCTTTTAAGAACTCTTCTTGCGGCTAATATCCCTGCCTTGGCCAGAAAGTGCTGGGCCAGATCATCAATTCCCCGCTGGCTAAACAAAACGGTAGCGCCGCTGTCTTTGATTTTTTCCACCATCTGCCGCAAGGTTCGCTCTTCCATATCCAGGAAAGCATTTAACTGGCTGGGATCGGTAATCTGGATTTTGGCATCAATTTCCGTATTCTTTATTTCCAGAGGAGAATCCAGCAGGGCGATTTTGGCATTCTCCACTTTGTTGGGCATTTCCGAATGAACTTTTTCCTTATCAATAACCAACCCGTCTATTAACTCGCTCTTATCGGCGCTTTCGCCAATCTGTTTTTCGACTTTGATATTGTTGCTGTTAACTGTCGTCCCTTCAGCTACTCTCCTGACAGCTTTGACAATGATTTCAGCTAATTTTTCTTTGTTAGCTTCAGCGCCTTTGCCAGTCATGGCCGTAATGGCAATATGTTGTAATAATTGTTCATCATCAATGGTTACTGCTTCCGCCTCTTGCTGTAATATCCTCTGCGCTTCTGCTTCAGCCAGCCGGTATCCTTTGGCTAATACCGTGGGATGAATATTTTGATCCAGTAATTCTTCGGCTTTTTTTAATAATTCTCCAGCAAGAATTACGGCAGTGGTAGTGCCATCGCCAACAGCTTCTTCCTGGGTTTTAGCAATTTCTACGATCATCTTAGCTGCCGGATGTTCAATCTGCATTTCAGTTAAGATCGTTACTCCATCGTTGGTGATAGTTACATCCCCAGCAGAATCAACAATCATTTTATCCATGCCTTTAGGGCCGAGAGTTGACCTGACCGCTTGAGCTACCGCTTTAGCTGCAGCAATATTATTTCTTAAGGCATCTTTCCCAGTAGTTTGTTTGGTATCTTCTGGCAGGATGAAAATGGGCTGCATAGTATTAGTCATGAAAATCACTTCCTACTTCCTATAATAAAAACCATTAATTTTCGAATTGGATTTTTAGATATAGCTCGCATTTGGCTGTCTTAACCTTCTAGTTCTATGGAAACTCGCTATAATGTTAAGATTAGGCTCTGTTGTAGGTTTATTTTATAAGAGTTATGGAAAATTATTAGAAAATAAACAAATAAGACCAAGTTAAGAAATAAAAAATTATTTTTGCGGCTCCAGTCGAATAGCTTTCCTAAATTCATCAAATTCTTTCTTTTCTTCTTCTGTGAGAGGAGAAAAATGATCCTTATAGGTTTCAGCTTCATTCTGTAAAGCTGTTTGCGCTTTCTCGGCGATTTCAGGAGTCATCGCTTCAGGCTTGTAATCCTGAATGTTATGCTACAATCCAACGGCATTTTTCCAGTCTTTTCCCCAGCCTCTGGCCGTTGACTCTGGAATTCTGCTGTCATAAACTCTAGACTGCTGTCATAAACTCTAGATATAGAGAACTGCGCAGTTTAGACAACAATTGTACACCGTTCTAATCTGTATAACTGCGTGTTAAAGTGTGTTATAAGCTAAGCAGTTATCCATACAATCTTCCGCCCCCTCCAACTTTGTATTCTTTTAATTAGGGAATCTTTTCCTCTAGAAGTTCAGCAATATAAGCTCCTAGTCGAATTCTATGCTAACTGAACCTTCCAGGTCTTCAACGATTTTAGTTCTTACCTGACCCCAATAATCCTCTTTTCTTACCTGACCCCAATAATCCTCTTTTCTTAACTTTACCCAATAATCCTCTTTTCTTAACTTTACAAACACTGGCGCCATAATAATTGCCTCCAATTAAATTTCATTGAACATCCCGTAGCCAATTTTAATTTCATCTCCGTTGTTAGGAATATAACTTCCGGGATCAGCTACATCTTGCCCGTTTATTAATATTGACAGCAGGCGCTCCGCATCGCTGCAATAGGTCTGGGCATCAATTCTTAAACAATTATCGGCTAAAATTATCCCGGCTTTGCCTAGGATCATCTCCAGTGACAGGCGCGGCGAGTGCGTCTTTACCCTGTCGCCATCTAAAAATTCCACAAAAAAGTTTTGGCTATTGGTTCGTTCTGTTAAGATAATTTTATTTTTAGTTTCAACCTCTAACTTAAATTCCACCGCTGGTTCAACATCATATTCAAAATAGGACGGGCCGCATTCATTCTGCTGGCATAAGTTCTGCCAACACAGCGCCCGTAATGGCTGGTTGTCGCAGGTCAGGTAACAATCCGCATCAGTTTTACATAGTCTTGGTTCAACTGAATTTGAGGCCTGATTTAGCGCTGGAGCTGAATTATTGATAAACCCCGGTATGGTAAAGCCTAATACAATCAGCGCTAAAAAAATAATCATCATTACTTTGCTAAATAGTTTTTCTGTTTTAGGCATAAGAGAAAGATAAAAACTAAAGTTAAAAAAGGTTGCGGTTATGGTTGCGGTTATTCTACTACCAATTTACCCGACATGCCCCGCCACTCTTCGCAGCTGCTGCAGGTAAAAGCAAAAGAGCCTTTTTTAGCGGCCTTAAATTCAACGGTAGTTGGTCCGGAGATTTCTTTTTCAACACCCAGGCCTGGAATAGCTAAAGTAAAATCCAAATTTTCCGGCTCAACTTTCAAAGTAACCATCTCGCCTTCCTTAACTGTAATTTGATTGGGAGAAAAGATCCACTTCTTAGCTGCCAGAATTACCGCGCCCTTAACCGCGTCGTTAGCCTCTGCTGCAGCAGTTTCTTTAACTGGAACTTCTTCTACACCATTATCTTCAATCCCATCAGGTGTGCCCTTAGATTCGGTATCCAGCTTTGCAACTGCGTTATTTTTATCCTTTGAAGAAGGCACCTCTTCAACGGTCACAAAGAAGGAAATATCCAGTCCTTGAGGGAAAAAATACCGCCCATCCTTAGTAACATAAGAAACGACCTTTTCGCCGGCTACATCCAGGGCAATTTTATATAGCGGGCCAAATTTGCTGGCTCCTTCGGAGGTAGCTAAAAATGGCGGTTCCAACAATTGTTTGTTAACATACTGAACAACTCTCCATTCCGCTTCTTCCAGGGGAATTTCCTTGCCAACAACCGCCGCGCCGGCAGCTTCTTCTCCGGTGAAATGAAATCCCTGAGTAAATACGGAGAAAATCAGCAAGATAATCGCGATCCCGGTAATCGTTTTCCAAGTAGAAATATTAGCGAAAGTATTATTAGCGAAAGTATTTTTTTCAGAGGATTTAGCAGTTGATTCTGATTTAAAGGGATCAACTGGAGCTTTGGCTTCAGCAATAAATTCAGCTTTAAGAGACTCATTAACCGGTTCAACTTTTGGCTTAACGGCAGGCGCATCCGCTTTTGGTTCAGTCCCCATAGTTTTTTCCAGAATCATAGATGATTTATTATTATTAATCGTATATTTATCACTAACTTTATCACTAACCGTATTTTCAGCCAGTGTTTTGCCAGATTTTTTTAGAGAAACTTTCTTTTTGACCTTCGGTTTAGCTTCCACGGCTTCAATTTTGATTTCATCATCCTGGACTTTAGAAGTTTTTGTAAGAAGTTCTTCATCAATAAATTCTTCACCAAAATAGGATTCATCCAGATTGTCCAATTGTTTTTGCTCCATATACATCACCCTCTTAGCCCCTTTTTTGAAAAGATATTTATAAAGATTTATAGTTAAAGAGCTATATACCAAAAAACATACTTGTTCTGGCAAGACCAGCAAGCAGAGGAAGCCGCCTCACAATTACCAAAAGTGTATACTGGCGAGAGCATCGAACCATTAATTTTGAAAAATAGGACGTGCCAAAACGTAAAATCATGCCTTCGACAAGGAGCGCAATGGAATTGTAGGACAGCCTGAGAGCTTAAGCAGGGGCTATCATTTTGCATCCAACAAGCAGTTAGTACTTATTAATAGTTAACAAAGCTTAAAACACCCCTTAACCCCTTAAAGATTAATAGACGGTTTAAGACCTATCTAAAATACCATGGAATTTAGAATTCAAAAAAAAGAAAATGAAAATTTGCACAAGTATCCCACTGAAAATTTAGAAATCGCCAGCAAATTTACTAAAGAAGTTAAAAAGGAATTGGGAGATTTTGTTCTAAGCGTCGTGGTTTTTGGCAGCGCGGCGCGGCGCGAAACTTCCGAAAGAAGCGATATTGATGTTTTGATTATCAGCGACGATGCTACTTATGTTTTAACAGAAGAATTGATTGAAGGGTACAAAATCATTATCGACAATCTTATTCGCAGAGTTTCACCTAAGCTCCATGTTACCTCGATGACTTTTACCTCATTTTGGGAGCACGCCAAGGTTGGCGACCCGGTGGTGGTTAACATTTTAAGAGACGGCGTGGCTCTAGAAGACAAAGGATTTTTCTTTCCCCTGCAAATTTTATTAAAACAAGGGCGCATCCGGCCTTCCGAGGAAAGCATCTGGCGTTATTTCAGCCGGGCGCCCCATACATTAGTTAACTCCCGCTGGCATGTTCTGCAAGCAACGCTAGACTTATACTGGGCAGTGATTGATTCAGCTCATGCCGCTTTAATGCGCGCGCATCAAGTTCCTCCAGCGCCGGAACATGTAGCTGATCTGTTGGAAAAAGCTTACGTGAAAAAGAAGTTGTTGGAAAGCAAATATATTGACACCATGAACAAGTTTTATCATTTAATGAAACAAATAACTCACCGGGAATTGCAGTATATCGGCGGGCATGAGTTTGAGCGGCTGCATCAGGAAGCCGACGCTTTTGTCAGAAGAATGAGGAAGCTGATTGAAATAAGGAGTTATTGAAGAAAAAAAATGATTGAAAATGGATTTGGTTGTCTTCCATTAAATCAGTCCTTGAAATAAGAAGTTATTGAAGAAAAAAAATGATTGAAAATGGATTTGGTTGTCTTCCATTAAATCAGCCCTAGATGCCCCAGAATGAAATCAACTCTTTCATCAACAGGCATTGCCTGAACCCTGGTAATTTTATATCCCAAATCCAGATAAGCCTGCCTGATTAGTTCATGAATCTGTTTTCTGGCGGCTGGACTTTCTTTTCTAAATTTATCAACCTTGTAGCCAGGCAACAAATCCATCAGATAGACGCCGGCATAATGATCTGCTTGGGCTGCCTGAACATAATCACCTAACAAACTGGTGCGGTAAAATTGAGAATAAGCAATGCCTCCGGGAAAACTGCGGTCCAGGAAAGCCAAATCTTCGGTTTCGATTTTAGATTCTAACAATTTTACTCGTCCAAGCAGGAAACGGTCAAACTCTTCTCTTCTTACCCAAGGCAAAAGGCCGCCGCCACAAGCCAATTGCTCTCGGATAACTAAAGTTGCGGCTTCCGGCACGGTGGCAAAACCTCTTCTAGCTAATTCCTTAATTACTGACGTTTTGCCTGAATATGCCCCGCCATCAATTACGTATTTTCTGGCCATATTTAAGAATTATAATCTCTTGTTCAATGACATCTTGTTTAATAACATCTTGTTCGCTACTATTTTAAGGTTGCCTACAGAAATTGGATAAAGAGAATTTTGAATAATTAGTTTTTCGTCAGAAACAGATCAAAAAATCAGCAAAATCCCTCTTTTTCAAAGTTCTCTAAAGATTTTCAAATCACTAATTCGTCTAAACTTCCAATCATCTCTACATCAGCAGCTTTCTCTTTACCATAACGATTAAGCCAAATGCCGCGCATCCCCGCTCTGGCGCTGGCTCTGGCATCCTTTTCTAAATTATCGCCAATAAAATAAATTTGTTTCGGATCGCAGTTCATTTGCCGGCAGGCCTCCCGGAAAATTCGTTCATCTGGTTTAGAAAACGAGTAATCGCTGGAGCAAATAATCGCTGAAAAGTAATTAATAATCCCGGTAGCGGTTAGTTTATCGAGCTGCTGTTCTCTATCTGCATTGGTGATGATGCCCAGTTGATGTTCTGCCAGCCGATCCAAGCAGGGCAATACGTCCGAGAACAACTGCCAATGGTTACGATAAGAGTTCATCCATTGAGAAACAGCTTTCTCAATTTTACCTTCGCTAAGGTTTGAACCAAAAACATCCCTAAAGCGAGCTTCCCTTTGCTCCTGAAAGGTCAATTCACCGCGGAGATACTGTTCAAACCGAATGATGTGGCGTTCCTGCAAAGCCTTAATGAACTGTTCTGAAGTATAGGGTTGTCTTGGGGAAGAGTTAATTTCAGTTTTATAACTTTCATAAATTTCCAAAGCAGCTTGACGGCTAGCCAGTCCGTGATTAATTAAAGTATCATCCAGATCAAAAAAAATGGGCATGAGTATAAGTTAGAGGTTAACTTTAAATTAATTATGAAAATGTAAACAGATTATGAAATTGAACAAAAGGGTAAAATATGATTTTTCCACCAGTGGTGGGCGGTTTTTTTGACACATAGAAACCGGAAAATAATAACCGAGGCAGTGAAAATAGAAGTCTATGTAATGAGAAGTTGTAATGGGAAGCCTATGTAATGTCAAGAAGATAAATATTTATTAACTCCTGCATTTTGCTCATTTAACTTATGGCTAAAATTGAAACCGGAATGGACTTAAATCGGTTGGAAGCAGCTATAAGAAACTCTTGGTGTAAAGAAACCAGTTTCACTCCGGAATGGAGCCCGCAAAATCCCGCCAGAGGACAATGCGCAGTTACCGCCTGCGTTTTCCAGGATTATGTTGGCGGAGAAGTAGTTTGGTTTAAAGCTAAACTGCCTGACAATACGGAAGAATCTCATTATTTCAATCGTGTTAATGGCACCGAATATGATCTAACCAGATTACAGTTCCCTGTAGGAACCGTTCTTGGTCAGGGAGCGGAAAGAATGCCGGGAATTACTACTAGAGGTCATGCTCTTTCTCATGAGCCAACCAGAGAAAGGTACGAAACCTTGCGTTATCGGGTAGCCAGACTTTTGGAAGAAGATTAAATTATTAGTATTTGTTTAGCTCTTTAGCAGAGATTAGCTGATAACACCCTCGTTAATTCTTTTTTTATATCTAGGTGTGTGTAATGTAAACAACAACGTTCTTTTTCTTCCGATGGAAAGTAATTTCTAATAGAAAAATAAGGTTGTGGTATTGACCACCAACAACCAGGATTTACCGTTAGGCAAATCTTAATGGATCAGAACAATTGGGAGAAATATAAACTTTCCCATTCAAAATTACGAGAGGAGCAAATTTCTCAAATAGACAAGATGCTCTCTTGTCTAGACCCTGCAGGGGGCTTTTTTTGTCTACAATTGTGAGAATTGTAACATCACGCTTACTCGTAAACATAGATGCAACAGCAGAGCATGCTCTCGCTGTGGCAAGCACTATGTTGATAAATGGGCTGAGAAGACTTGCAAGAAACTTTTAAAAGTAGCCCATAGCCACATAATCTTTACCATGCCAAGTAGTATTTGGTATGTAATCAAAGACAATTTTTATTGTATCAAGGAGCTTTCAGCTGCTTGCTTTGAAACCATCTCAGAGATTTACACTGAATCATCCAAACAGAAAATAACTCTCGGAATGGTTCAGTCTCTTCACACGTTTGGAGAAGACATGAAATACAATGTCCATTTTCACTGTATTGTTACGAATGGTGGAATGTCTGCAAAATACAATGCGTGGAAACACATTGATTACATCCCTTACAGACTTCTTCATCGTAAATGGAAACATAAATGTTTGGACATTGTAACCAAACATCTTCCCCTGACAATGGAGAACCAATACTTACTTGAGAATCTGCGCTACTATCAATACTTAAGTGGATTTAATGTCCATGTTGTAATGACAGACATTCCTCGCAAGGAGTTGGTTCGTTACATCGCCCGCTATATTCGCCATCCTCCAATTTCTAATCGACGTATTGTCAATTATAATGGTCAAGAAGTGACCATTGTGTGCGGGAAGAAAGACAAATCATACATGACTTTTACTGTTGAAGAATTTATTACCAGAATTGTCCAGCATATTCCCCAAAAATCATACAAGATGGTGAGGAACTTTGGATTGTATTCCTCAAGAAAATGTTGCAAGGTTCTTGTGAAGAGGGATAAACAAGTAACAATAACAAAATATTGCCACTCCAGGAACGCTATTCCTTGTCCACAATGTGGTAAAATACTTGAACCAATAGAATATTTTCCTCCTACATTGGAAAATGGTCCACCTAGCGAGCAAGTATTAGACGAGAAATTAACCAATTGGATAGGATTGAGCTAGCTGATCGTCTGCCCGAAGGGCATTAGCTTGAGAATATGAGGAGAATTCAATTAAAAGAGGGAGGCTTTATTTTAAAAGAAAAAGTGGAAGTAGTGTACGAAAAAGTTGTAACAAAATTTGGAACATCTG
>Ga0209542_10009769_pt1 | contig 17500 bp, 17 predicted proteins | sample RifCSPhighO2_01_FD_184028 | JGI IMG/M metagenome (GOLD analysis project Ga0209542, IMG submission 184028) | Soil microbial communities from Rifle, Colorado - Rifle CSP2_plank highO2_0.1 (SPAdes) (version 2) | ecosystem: Environmental > Terrestrial > Deep subsurface > Rock core/Sediment ...
CTTTGGCTTTAATAATTCTCTTTTTAAAAATAGTGAATTAGAAGATTTTTATGATACTGTGTCAAAATAGCTTCTGCAGAGCTTCTATTGACCCCTTCACTCCTCGTTGCTCAGGAATGAAATAACGTGGATAACTGCGCACTAGCGCTTCTTGTTCTGAATTTTTCCCCACGTACACTGGTAGGCCGCCCTTTTCTCCTACCAACTCCAACATAGGCATATCATTGCCTGAATCGCCAAAGACCGCTATCTCATCCAAGGAAATTCCGGTCAGTTCTGCATACTTTCGTAAAGGATTGGCCTTGGTCACTCCTTTCGCAGTAAGATCTAAACCGTCAGCAGAAGCGGAGACGTAAAGAAAAGGGAATCTGCTTTCTAAAATCGGCTTTACTATTCTATAAGTCCTCTCCAATAATTCACGATCAGTTCTTCCTTCACTGATGAAAGTAGGAGTTATATAACCTCTGCTGGTTTCATAAGTATGATTGCCTGCTCGAGGAACTAAATTACTAAATAATTGCCGTTCTGTGGAAAAAAGTTCTACTTCAGTGATTTGCTCTCGAGTGAGTCCGCCTAAACGATACACTTCTGAACCCCCTAAGAATCGCAGGCAAGAACCTTCATACAAGACCGCTTCTCCAGGAATATAAGAGTCAGAACCAATCAACAATTGATGAAATACTTCTTGTTCACGAAAAGTTCGGCCAGAACCTAGTGAAAATAAAATTCTTTCACGGACTTTCTTGACTACTTTTTGCAAAGCAGCATCTGCTGAAGTAATATTTCCGCCTTCGATTAAAGTTCCATCGATATCGGCCACAATAGCGACTATTGGTTTCATAAATATAAGACTTGAATTGTTATTTTATAAAATCTTCTCTAATCACCATATCCAGATTATATCATAACTGCTAATTCACAAGATTTAAAAGTAATTCCTTTCTTGCAAAAAGTATGGAAACCTCACAACTCGAAACAAGAATAAACACACTTAACCAAGAAGGAATTGCCTTAACCATGCAGGCGCCGCCCCGTTATGACGATGCATTAATTAAACATACCGAAGCATTGCAGATCGCCAGAGAGGGAAAACTTAATCCTGATTACCGGGCTTTCTCTTCCGCAAATATAGCCTATGCGCTTCGCCGGAAAGCAGAACCGCGAGAGACAGTATTAAAATTGCTGGATGACTCCTTTCAAGAGAATCTGACTTCCATGAAGACCTGGGCAGCAGATTCACGCCAAGAAAGTTATGCAGGAACAGCTCGTCTTTTAGAAGAAATGACTTTAGTACACAAATCTTCTAACGCTACGGATGGTTTGACGGTAGCCCGTGGAAATATACACATGGCGATTGATCTCTATCTTGTTGCGGCAGGAAATGTTCCCGCTGAAATAATAACCTTGCCACAAATAAATTCACGATTATGGAGAACTTTGGGAGTCGCTTCTACTGTGGCTACAGATTTATCAAAACATTTCCCGCGGGAAAGAAAAGCGTACCTACGCGAAGCAGTTTCCTATGCGCAGCAAGAATTAGATGCGCGCCTATCAGCAGGAGAAACCAGCGGCAGAGATGTAGCAAATGCCTACCACACTGTCGCTGCTGCTCAAACCGAACTAGCCAGCCGTGATAAGAACATGTATCTGGCGGCAAAAGAAAACTTACAACGAGGGAAACAGTTCGACGCAGGCTACTTAATGCCCTTCTCAGTTATGAGTCTGAGAGAAGCATGGTTGGAATACAAGCGAAGCCCATTGAACAAAAAAGTCATTGGCAACTTGGTCCAGACTGTACTTGATCAACAACAACAAGAATCTATGCGCTGGGATAAAGCAGTAAAGAATGGACTTCATCCTAAGATGATGAAGCTGGCTGAATGTCTAGGCGGTGTATATCAAGCACAGATAAACGAGTTGTATTCAGCAAGATAAAAGCGTTTTTTTATTTTCTTTTGCATTTAATGTATTTGAAGTTCGAAAAGCTTTTAAAAGATAGATTTTCAAAGAAAGAAGATGATTATAAGAGAGCGGTGCAGAGTTGACGATAGTGAACTGATAGAACTATTTGATCTAGGAGAGTTATATCTTTCTTATTTTCAGAATCCCAATCAACCCCCGCAGCAACCAAAAGTTCCATTAGTAATGTGCATGGGAAAAAACAGTAAGATAGTACAATTAAAACACACTGCTCCTTCTGGCAATATGTATGAGGAATATTGGTACCGCTCTGGGCTTAACCAGACCATGAGCAATGAATTGAAATCCATCGTTGCTTCAGTAACCGAAACCATGCCTTTAAAAGCAGGAGATTTGGTTGTTGATGTAGGTTGTAATGATGGTACTTTAGTTAAAAACTATCCAAAACATCTTACCATTGTAGGTTTTGACCCTGCTAAAAACTTATATCAATACTCTTCGCAGCACACCACCAAAACGATAGTCAATTACTTCACTGCGGAAGAATTCTTCAAACACTTCCAGCAAAAAGCAAAAGTGCTTACTAGTATTGCCATGTTTTACGACTTGGAAGATCCTAATAAGTTTGTGAGTGATGTGTATAAAGTTTTGGATCAGCAGGGCTTATGGATTGTCCAGATGAGTTATCTCCCTTTAATGTTAAAACAGATGGCTTTTGATAATATCTGCCATGAACATCTTGAATATTACTCCTTGCAAAGCATGATCTATCTTTTAGAAAGACATAATTTCAAAGTGGTCGATTGTCAGCTCAACGATATTAATGGCGGAAGCTTTAGAATTTACATTCGTAAAAAAGACGCTGATCCAGTCTTATTCAGTACTGCCCAATATCGAGATGTAGCTGATTTCCGCGTGCAGAGCATTCTAGAATACGAAAAAAGCTTGAAATTAGATCAACCTGAAACTTATATCAAATACTTCGAAGAGATGAAGAAAATAAAACAGCAAACTCTTGATTTTCTGAAACAGGAAAAGGCAAAAGGAAAAAAGATTCTAGGCTATGGAGCCTCTACCAAAGGAAATACCTTGCTGCAATGGTATGGCATTGATCATCAAAACAAATTGATAGAACAAATTGCTGAACGTAATCCCGACAAGTGGGGAAAAGTTACTATTGGAACTAACATCCCAATTTGTTCTGAAGAAGAAGCAAGAAAAGAGCAACCAGATTATTTGTTCGTCCTACCTTGGCACTTTCGTTATGAATTTCTCAAAAGAGAGACAGATTTCTTAAAACGAGGAGGAAAATTCATCTTCCCACTTCCCAAGTTTGAAGTTGTCGGCCTAGATGACATCTAAAATGTCAAAAATGTTTCTGTCATATGTACTTCCTGGATACAATGAAGAAAAAAACGTTCTTCCGTTGATGGATAGGATTACTTCTGCCATGGACACTATTAAGATACCTTATGAAGTTGTTTTTGTGATTGAAGGGAATGATCAAACCTATCCCCTACTACAGAAATATGAACAAGAACATCCTGAAGTAAAAATGAAGTTATTCTATCAGCAGCAACCTTTAGGATTAACCAGAGCTTTCAAAAAAGGTTTTGAGAATATCGCTCTGGAATCAACTCATGTTGTAACCATGGATGTAGATTTGAATCATAAGCCAGAAGAACTTCCGTTCCTCATTAAGAAAGCTAAGGAAGGATATAATATTGTGATCGGTTCCCGCGCTTTAGAGGGAGCGCAAGTAAGGAATGTGCCTACCTGGAAAAGGATTATCAGCAAATTTGCTAATACGGTGTTTAATAAAGCTTTTAAGATAGAAGTTAAAGATAAAACCAGTGGTTTTAGGCTGATTGATGCAGAAACCATTCGGGAAATCTCGCCTTTAGTAAAGGCTAAAAATTTCGAAGGACTTATGGAGTTTTTACTCATAGCCAATTATAAAAACAAATCCATGACTGAAGTACCTATCACTTTAACTTATCGTGAACATGGGGAAACTAAATTTCGTCTCTTTAATGCAGGAATAGGATATGCAAAATTATTGCTTAAGCAAGGATATCGGAAGAAGAAATTAAAAAAGTAAAATAATTATGAATAATCATGAAAAAAGCACTTATTACTGGAATAACTGGACAGGATGGATCTTATCTAGCAGAATTTCTGCTCCAAAAAGGATATGAAGTGCATGGATTGGTAAGACGAGTTTCTGTTGACACCTTAGGCAGAATAAATCATCTCAAAGACAAGATAGTCCTGCATCATGCTGATTTAATGGATCAATTCTCTATCACCAAAGTTATTAAAGAAGTGCAGCCAGATGAGATCTATCATTTAGGAGCAATGAGTTTTGTCGGTACCAGCTGGCGCCAGCCAGTGCTTACCGGAGAAATTACTGGCATGGGTGTAGGAAGGATCTTAGAAGCGATTCGCTATGAAAATCCAAAAGTCAAATTTTATCAGGCTTCCAGTTCAGAAATGTTTGGTGCAGCAGCTGCTCCGCAACATGAAGAAACAAAATTTCATCCACGCAGCCCATACGGAGTGGCTAAAGTATATGCTCATCATCTGGTCATTAATTATCGGGAAAGCTTTGATCTGTTTGCCTGTAGTGGTATTCTGTTCAACCATGAAAGCGAACGCCGCGGTTTAGAATTTGTAACCAGAAAAATCAGCCATGCCGCCGCTAGAATAAAACTAGGCGTTCAAGAGGCATTAGAATTAGGAAACTTATATGCTAAGCGTGATTGGGGTCATGCTGAAGATTATGTCAAGGCCATGTGGTTGATGTTGCAGCAGGAAAAACCAGATGACTACGTCATCGCTACCGGTGAAACCCATAGTGTGAAGGAATTTGTAGATGAATCTTTTAAAGTCGTGGGAATGCCCTTAACCTGGGAAGGAAAAGGAATTGATGAAGTGGGAAAATTTCAAGGAAAAGTGATTGTGCGTATCAATCCTAAATACATTCGTCCAGCTGAAGTAGACCATTTATGCGGAGATTACAGTAAAGCAAAAAGAATTCTTAATTGGGAGCCGACCATCACATTTCCTCAACTGGTGGAAAGAATGGTACTAGCAGATTTAGAAAATGTCAGACGAGAATTGGCTCATCACCGGAATTGAAGGTTTTGTAGGCAGCCATTTTTTTCCTACTCTGCGGCAGCGGGGTTATGCTGTCTTTGGAACTACTTGGAAAAAAGAACTCGCAGATGAAAAAAATATTCTTTATCTTAAGCTATCTGAAAAAGAACAGATAGAGAAAATAGTTGAAAGAGTAAGGCCGCGTTATCTTGCCTTGATCGCTGGTTTCAGTTCCATGCGCGACAGTTTTGAAAAATCAACAGAATGTATGTCTATAAATTATGAAAGCACGCGGAACTTTTTGCAAGCTATTCAAAAATATAACCTAAAAACCAAAGTACTCATCATTTCTTCGGCCATGATGTACTGCCCTTCCGATGAAATACTTACCGAGAACTCAGAAATTTGTAACAGTTCTCCTTATGCAGAATCAAAGATAAAACAGGAAGAACTGATTGCTGAATTTCCAGAAATTGAAATTGTTGCCAGTAGAAGTTTTAATCACACCGGCCCGGGGCAGTTGGATAACTTTATTGTCCCGAAATTAGCGAAGGGATTTGCTACCGACAATACTATCTTTGAACTTGGAGATATAGATTCAGAAAGAGATTTTCTAGACGTGAGAGATGTGTGTAATGCGTATAGGATATTACTAGAAGAATCCACTAACCATAAGATTTATAATGTCTGTAGTTCGCAAACTTTCTCAGTGAGACAGATAATCAGCATTTTAGAAAAGAAGACTGGAAAGAGCGCTAATATAGTCATCAATCCTTCCTTTATCAATAAGAATGAACGGAAAAAAATAGTGGGACAAAACACCAGAATTACCTGTGAAACTTCTTGGAAGCCAGAAATTCCCTTTGAACAAACTATATACGATACTTTTCTATACTGGAAAGAAAAAATCAATGGGGTAAATTAAGTATGAATAAACCGCCTATTACTAAATACGTAGCTAGAAAAAGATTAAATTTGATTTTACACAGTTTACAAAAGTTTGAAAATAAAATCCCAAAACAAAAGATAAAAATTCTTGATGTCGGCTGTGGAGATGGTCACTTTACCCGAGAATTACGCCAGCGCGGCTATAATGTAACTGGAATCGATAAACATACACCGGAGACTGCACCCTGGATGAGTTTCAAACCAGATTATCAAATGGACGCCATGAAGATGTCTTTCAAAGACAGCAGCTTTGATGTGGCTATTGCTTTAGAGGTAGTTGAACATGTTCCTTGTATTCCAGAAATTAATCGAGTATTGAAACCAGAAGGATTATTCTTTTGTTCTACCCCGTATCCAAACACTGAGTGGCTGCGCCACATTGTAGTTTTTCTAGGTTTATTGGAAGCGCAGGATTTTGAGCATCACGATCATATCGACGATTTGCGCAACGCTCCTATGAAAATGCTACAGTATCGCAGAATGTTTCTAGGAACGTCACAGTTTGCTATTTTTACTAAAAAGTAGACTTTGGATAAGGAAATGAAGTGATTAATATATAAAAATTCTTAATAACATGCCAGATGCTATAGATGCCTCATCATTTCATCAAAATAATCCTAATCCTTAGCAACCGTCTCACTATCCCACTTGTCTTTAGGATTATCTTCTCGTTTAATCAAGTACTTGCCCATAACCAGATAATCAATACCCGTTCCCATCATGCATTTGTACGCGTCATGCGGGGTGCAGACAATTGGTTCTCCTCTTATGTTAAACGAAGTATTAATCAAAATAGGAATGCCAGATAACTTTCCAAATTCTTTAACCAAATCATAATATATTGGATTTTGTACTCTTCGTATGGTCTGCAATCTTCCAGAACCATCAACATGGGTGACTGCAGGAATTTTCTTTCGCCATTCTTTCTTTACCGGATAGACCATCAACATATAATCGGTCGGTTCAGGAATAGGTTGATCACAATCAAAATAGCGTAAAGCGTCATCTTCACAGACTACAGGAGCGAATGGCCTAAACTTTTCGCGATGTTTTACTTTCTGATTCAAGATTTCTTGCATGTGTACATTGCAAGGATTAGAAAGAATACTTCTGGTTCCTAAAGCGCGAGGGCCCCATTCCATCCTTCCTTGGAACCAACCTATAACCTGATTATCCTGGATTAGTTTAGCGGTTTTAGCAATAAGTTCTTTATCGTCAGCAAAGGCAGTATAAGTTACTTTATTAGTATCTAGATAATGTTTGATTTCTGCATTACTAAAGGAAGGACCAAGATAAGCAGTAGTTAAAGTATAATTTCGAGGATTCCCAAGAATGGTGTTATAGATATACGAGGCTACTCCAATGCTATTCCCGCCATCCGTGGCATTAGGCTGAATCCATATTTTCTTGAAAGGAGTATTACGTAGAATCTTACCATTAGCAACGCTGTTAAGAGCTACTCCCCCGCCAATGATGAGGTTGTCGCATTTAGTTACGTCATGAACATGCTTGAGCATTTTGAACATGACTTCTTCAGTAACCAACTGTAAGGCAGCTGCGATATCCTTATGACGTTGAGTTACTTCCGATTCTCCTTTACGGATTGGGCCGCCTAATAGTTTACATAACTTGCGAGAAGGCATTCTATCACCATAGTGATAGGTAAAATAACTCATATCCATGCAGTAACTGCCATCATCTTTAATGTCAATGACTTGCTTTAACTTGTGATAATAAGGATTCCCCTTTTTATCCATATTGCCGTAAGGACTTAAGCCCATGACTTTGTATTCAGAATTATTGACGCTAAATCCTAAATAGCCAGTAATGGTAGAATAAAGAAGCCCTATGGAATGGGGGAACTTAATCTCCTTCATTAAATGGATTTCACTTCCTTCAGCTAAGCCGTACGAAGTAGTAGTCCATTCTCCTACTCCATCAACGGTAAGCACTGCAGCTTTATTGAAAGGACTTACTAAATAAGAACTGGCGGCATGAGCAAGATGATGATGAATAAAATACACATTACCGCGGTACTGTAGCTTTTTGCGGATGGTCTTCATCACTCGTAATTTTTCATTCATCCAGGAAGGAAGAGAACTTACGAAAGTTTTCATGCTAAAGGGAAACATTTCCAAATGCTGGGAGAGAATACGTTCGAACTTCAGCAAAGGTTTCTCGTAAAACCCAACAGAAGAAACATCGTTAATAGTGATGTGTTGGCTTTCTAAACAATACTTGATAGCTTGGAGTGGAAAATTAGCATCATGTTTCTTACGAGTGAAGCGTTCTTCTTCTGCTGCGGCTACTACTACGCCGTCTTTCAGCAACGCGGCAGAAGCGTCATGGTAATAACAACTGATTCCGAGTACGTACATATTTTCCCTCAAAATTGTCTATAGTATTTTTTCTGTTCTTGTTTTTTGATGTTAAGATCAGTCCAATAAGTTGATGCTTTCTGAGTGGTCTTTCGCTCTAGGAAATGTTTACGAAAAGCGCGAGCAGTCAGAGAAGTTAGACCTACTCCCAGAATATATACTACTAATAACAACGCAGTGTTAACCACGGTCGTGATTTTCTCTCCAAACTGCTTCATTCCCTTTCCAACTGATTTTAAGAATAGCTGCGTTTTCATAAGACGAATTTTTGAATAAGACCTCCTGTAATAGTAATAGCTAAGGTAATTCCAACTACTAGTAAGAAGGAACTTGTAGTGTAAGGAATCTTTTTAAGAAAAGTGAGCATGAAAAATAAGATACTGGTGAACAGGATATAACTCAGCCCCAATCCCACTTTTACTCCAACCTTTTCAAGAGAGGAAATCTGTTTCTCCATAAAGTGTATTTATAGTTATCTATTTATAAATTTATAGAATCTAATGGGGGAGATTTAGAATAGAGCGTAAATAAACGGTGAAATAGCACTGCTTTGTCCCAGAATAATAAGTGCACCAATCAAAACTAGCATGATAAAAATAGGGGTAAGCCACCAGGCCTTTCGTTCCTTCAAAAAGTCCCAGACTTCTCCTATCAGTGACTTATTTTCAGACATAAACTGCAGATTGAGTAGAGCTATTTAAAGATTATGGAAAAAGTAGGTAGGAAAAGTCACCCCCTTAAGTTACTGAAAAGGATTAGGAGGATATACTAAAGTAGGTTCAATGATCTCTTCTTGCACTAAAGAGTCATACAGCACTTCTGCAGCTAACGCATGCCCATCTCTATTAATGTGCCCATCATAAGGGAAATACAATGGGAAAGTATCTGATTCTTTGAATGGTTCAAGCATTTCAACATAGATAATACCATTCTCTGCAGCATATTTCTTTAATTTTTGTTGGGGAGCATCACTATGTACAGTGTCTGGATCGAATCCAAACAAGTGTTTTCCTAAACTCCATTCATCTGGAGAAATTTGCACTGCATAAGGATAGAGATTTAAGATAAAAGTTATATCGTTTTCTTTGCATAATTCATTGATCAAACTAAGGTAATGGTAAGTCCTGTCCCAATGTTCTGCTTCATCCTGCACCGGCATATCGCGGAGAATAGCATAGCGATCAGTTTTGGGATCCCCTAAAGGTAAGATCTTTTGCTTTCCTTCTTTTTTATTAAATCTGGAATCGATTAAATTCAATTTATCAAATATAAAACGGTTCAGCTGCATCTTATTTCTTATTTTATAAAAAAGAGTAGTTTGTTCTTTAATACCGGAAACTCGCACTATATTTCCATCTTGATCAAATTCCGCTCGCTCTTGATTGTAATTATAATCATCTTGGATATCGCTCATATCTAAATTTAGAACAACTACATCTGGTTGATACGACAATCCTTTATTTTTGAGTAGAAGATATTCTAAAGTTGGTGAATATGAAGTAGCGCCTGCATTGATAACATCAGCATTGACTCCTTTCGCCTTTAGCTTCTGCTGCAATACCTCGCTGAACGTTTCTTCTTTTTCCACGCCGTATCCCCAAGTCATGGAGTCGCCTAACATCAAAATTCTGAGATCAAATTGTTCTTTAGGTGCAATTTCATCATCACGAAAACCTTCGGCATTGATTTTCACATCTGTATCCCATTCAAAAGTTGTAAATCTAGAATGGCAGTTAGGTGTATAAGAATGTTCGTAGAAAGGATCATCTTGCTTGCAGCTTTCTGGAAAAGTAACTTGCAAAATAATCTCAAAGATAGCTGCACAGATTAAAGTAGTAATAAGTAAGATAGCGATGTTCTGTAGATATTTTTTTACTTTCTGGTGCTTGAATAAAGAGGTAGCAGAAAAAATAGAAATGGCCGAAAATAATAGTAATGCTGCGCCAACTATCATAGTTCCGTATTTTAAGATAGTTAAAAAGATGACCACTGTTTGATTGTAGCTTTTCGGGATAGAAATAAATCGTAAACCAACTATGATAATAGACACTGCCAGCAATACGAAGATAATTTCGCTAATGGTAATCTTACGCATTTTTTTCCTGCTTCCTGCCGAAGGTGATCCAATATCCTCCTTCTCGATTAGTACTCCTAATCCAGCCCAACTGTTTATATAATTGCACCGGCAAAGAAGGAGAGGTAGCTTTACTCCATACTCCGCCAATGTCAAAATCTGATTCAGAAAAAAGAGACGTTGATGGTACAGTATGATAAAATTCTATTTTATTTTTTGTAAACCACTTCATTACTTCACCGACAGTATGGGTAGTTTCATGAGGATGTAAATATTGATCATTCCACCAGCCACGTGCACGCTCTTTATCCTCCACTTCGCCTATTTGCATGCGTATATACTTGTCTTTTACTTTATTGTTATTTTTGAAGATAGTTTTAGCTAAGAAAATCCGTTTTTTTAAGAGTAATCTTCCGTAGGAATTGTACAAACCAATAGCGACATAGCCGCCAGGCTTGACTAATTTCATAATATTTTGAAATGCCTTGTAAGCATCTCCAGTGTGGTGTAATACCCCCATACATAACACATAATCAAATTGCTTTCCGATAGCATCAATCTGCTCTGAGTCAAGAATATCTACCTTTTTAAGATTCCAGGAATCTAATTTTAATTTCTCTTTAAGACCTCTCGCTTTTTGTAAGGAACTATCAGAAAAATCAATACCCCAGACGCATTCCCGCCGCAAAGAGAGAAAAGCAGAAAGCTGACCGGTGCCTGTTCCGACATCGATAACAGAAGCGTTTGCTGGAATGCTCCTATCCAGCACTTTAGCAAAAGAATATGCGGCCAAGGTAAGGTCTTCTTTGGTCTCAAAGCGGACTAAATCATAATCTGGAAAAGGAGTCTTGTTATAAAATCCTTGTACTCTCTCGCCTATTTCTGATTTCATATTGCCTCTAAGTAGATCTAAAATTGCCGGGAAGTGAGAGTTTATAAATTTTATGAGCCCTGAACTTTATAAACTGTGAATTCAGCGTTGCTATACACTACTCGAGCATATTTTTCTATTTCAGGAGAGGAAATGATGCTTTTTTCGTAAGGTCCAACAATAATGTAATTGACAACATATCTCTTGGTTAATTGCTCCCAATCTTCTGGAAGAGCAGCATACGTTTTAAAAACTCCTTCTTTGAATTCCTGAGGAATAGTACATTTACTTTTAGAAAATGAGGCCTCAAAAGTGAGAAAATGAGAAAATCCTTCTTCAAATAAAGATAAGTTATATATCCGGTCTTTCGAACGTTCAAAGCTCATAATTTCACTAAAAGCGCAAGGATTATCTAAAAAAATGATACTGTCCTCTGAAACACCTAGCATTTTATACGCAACTAATCTTCGTGCAATTATTTCAGGAATAGGAATCGGTTCTACTACCGCATTAGGTATAAAATTATTGTTGTGAGTATAAACGGGAACTAAGAGGATCATTTCCGAATCTAATGATAGAACTACTTCATCTCTGATGGTATTGTCATTGAGCCATTCAAATAATTCAATTTGAGAATTAGAGAGTGAGTACACGGGATGGGTATTATACGAAAATGTTACTTGCCAAATTATTCCAAATAAGAGCAGCACCCCCATAAACAGAAAAATAGAATGTTTGAAAAAAAAAATTAAATTTTCTCGCTTACTGAGAATTTTCCATTCTACAACATTCAAAATATATATTCCCGCTAGAACCAGAGTAGGCCAGATGGCTGTCGTTAACCAATGACGGGAATTAATGGTGTACCCCATTAATACTTGCACGTTCATGGTGACTATTCCAGTAAGAATCAACACTAATAGAAAATAAAAAGAAGTTTCATTCTTTTCTGAACTGGTCCTGTCTTCAGATCTCTTATAAACATAAACTAGCATAACTATCATACCTACAAGGAAAAGAGTGATAGGCCAATCAGGATTTCTAGTCAGGGCAGCGTTCAGCCGATGTAGTATTTCAGTTTGGTTAGCAATGGTGCTTAAAGAGTTCAAAAAAAAGGTCACGCCAATCGCGATGCTTAAGAAGCAAGAGATGGTTAATTTTTTGAACAAGACCCATTCTTTTTTGACCAGATATAATCCCCATAATAATCCTATAAAAACAAGGTAAAAAGTCCAATAATAAAAATAAGTGTAAAACAATAAGCCGCCCAAGATTCCGCTTGCCACGGCAAATTTCCATTTTTGTTCTTTTAAGAGCAAGAACACCAACAGTAAGCTTATGGCAAAAATAGGAAAATCAACTAAGACTGGATAAAAGCGCGAAAAATAACTTATCGGCTGCACAATTTGGTCATTGAAAAATTTAAGTATATAAGTCGGTGAAAAGAAAAGCAATGGCGGAGCAAGGAGGGAGATTGTTTTATTCTTGGTTAGCAAGTAAGAAAACACATAAATCAACAACGAACTCATAGCTGTAAAAAAGAAATAAGAAAAAACATACGTGTTTACCACTCCCCCCAGTAACCAAGACATTATGCCTAAAATTAAAGAGGGAAAAGGAGCTCCCGCATGTGAGAGTACTAACTTATTCTTCCATTCTAAAATGTTAGAGCGGGGAATGAGATGTCCTTCCGCTGCTTCCTGCACATAAGCAGCGTAAAAAACTTCATCGACGCCTCGGGCATCCACTCCTTTCGCAACTAAAGGAGAATAATGTTTAGAATCATCCTGTAATACTGGGATGAGCAGATGAGGTAAAAGAAAAATAAAGCCGATGAGCAATGACACTATTAGTGCTACTTGGTGTTCTTTTATCCTTTTGTAATTTTGATACAATTGCTCTTTCATATTATACCTAAACTAACCAACCTTGTCTTAAAAATAAAATTTAAGCTCATTTTTTAAATCTGCCTACGAAGAATCATTTTTCTTTTCACTCTTAAACAAAAGCACAAATACCAGGGGTATTGTAAGTAGAGCTAACAACAAATCTAAATATAAAAATATCAACCCAATTATATGAAATACTCTATTACTCCCTTCTATAGGATATTCATCAATATTCTGATCAGGATATTTCCAGCCCATGGAAGCACCCCAGAATGCATGGGTTCTATCGATACTTTGATAAATCTCAAGGGGAACAGAAATAAATCCCCGGTAGATAAAAAAATGATGGTTAGCGTCAATTTCACCAGTATAATCTAAATTATCTTTAAAATAAGCGGATAAGCTTTCCGAGAATGAATTTACTCTATCGTAATCTTCTTGCTTCCATCCACAGGTAGTATCTCCACTACATTCAATATAATATAACGGTACTTGTATTTTATGGGAAGTAGAATCTGCCATTTGATTTAGTAACTCTTGGAAATGAACCCCATTCAGATAATGCCGTTCATGTAATATCCAGGAATAACTTCCAAAATAGATGCGAGGATCCATAACCAGTATAGCATCCTTAGGAATATTTTGTACCACATATTCTTTTAGTTCCATATTTGCTGATTCTTTGGATAAAATAATATTCAATTGATATAAAGATGCAATGGCTATCATTAGAACTAAAATTACAGAAGTCCTGCGTAGGTTAAACTTTGATCCAAGATAAGAAGATAACTTCTCAAGGGTATAGCCAGCAAACAAGCTTAAAATTAAAGGAACCCACAGATAGTGCGATGAACTGGGGTTAATTCCACCGATGTATCCGACTAAGAAAAATAAAGAGAACGCTGATAAAAAGATACCCAAATTCTTTTTTCGAAGAGTAAGAATAATTCCCACCAATCCCATCACCATAATTATAGGGTCTACTGAGAAAAATTTAGTCGGAACGCTTCTAAAGATAAAGTCTTTCAATTTAGAAAAATCCCAAGGTTTCAATTGGTATTCAGCATGGAAATTTTCTCCTATTCCTAAGAGAGTAGAAACGGTGTCGTCAGTCTTACCATTATTTTTAAATTCTAGATAATTGTAAGCTATAAGAGGGGTAAGAAGTAACAAACCGACCAGTAAACAACCAAAGATAGTCTTAAGTAAACCTTTGTCTAACTTCATTTTCTGAAGAGGAGAATAAAATGTAGTTTGGGTTAGTAAAAATGCGAGTAAATAACCAGGGAGAAATATTATTACTTGATCCTTGCACAAAACACCTAATGCTAAGAAAATAGCAGACCAATAAAGATAATTTCTTTTCCCATCTAAAAAAAAGAGGAAAAAGTACATGCTAAGAAAAGCAAAAAAGAAAGCGACCATGTCTGATTCAGTATTATTTTCCAGCGCAAATCCGGAAAGAGCGAATAAAAATGAGCCGAATAACGCTGCTTTTCTATTCTCAAATAGCTTTAAAGAGCATAAATAAATAAGGATAACGGTGAGAGAGCCAAAAAAAATGGAAGGAAATCTGGTAGAGGTCGCATTTACTTCGCCAAATAAGATAAATCCAAGATCAGTGAGATAAGAAAAGAGAGGACCTCCTTCTATAGTACTTAAACGCTGGGCCGAAATTATCTTCCAGGGAAGAAGAGAGTAAACAATCTCATCTGGTACTATTTCGACAGTTTGAGCAACAATTAAGCGTAAAATGAATGCAACAAGAAGTATCAAAAAGAGGACCAGGAGTGTTTTTTTTATTTTCATGCCTTATCACTGATTATTCTTTATTATTAATTAACTAATTAAACAAACAGGTATATGGAGACTCCCCTGGAGCAGGATTACTAACTGTGGAAAGAGTTCCACCAGCCCCAGAGCAGCAATTAGCTAACTCTCTGGCCTTTGAACAAAATTGCTCTCCTTTTTGGTCACATTTTTGTTGTACACACTGCTTATAACCCTTCTCACCAGTATTCCACACAGCAAGTAAGGAAAAGATTATCATCAAGATTATAAGGAAGTATAAACTGCCCAGTAATATTTTCTGAGCAAGTTTCAGATTTTTAAATTGGCCTAGATCATTCATTAGTTCACCTTAAATAAAACTACATTTTCATTGGAGTAAATAGGCGTTAACCTAGTTGAAGTTAGAATTTCTTGATAGCGTACTGGAAGTATAGTTTTTACCTCTTCTTCTCCAAATTTATCACTTAGATATTTATAATCCATATTCTTATTAATCATGAAATATTCATACTCATTTCTTATTAAGAAAGAATGTAACTCATCGTGATTTTTATAAATAATATCATTTCTGAAATCCTTTACCTCCTGACACCAATCGCAGCTAAACATATTATATCCTATCACTAATTTATCCCTGGGGGCATACAGGAATACCTTGGAATTAAGAGGAAGCTGCTTAAAGATTTCACCGTACAAGAATGGTTCTTGCATATTGGAAAATGATCCAGAGGTAGGCCAGATAGAGGTATTAGCCTCATATTTATGTACTCCAGAAGTTAAAATCACTCCTACTACTATCAGTACTGTAAGGAATACTTGCACCAGTTTATTTTTCCTAAAAGTGTTGATAAAAACGTAAGTTCCCTCAGCAGCTATTATAGAAACTGGAATGGCGAGCAAAAACCAGCTCCTGAATGCATCTCGAGCAATTGAGATTGGAAAAGTCATACCATTGACCACCCAGAAAGTATAGACTAGCCAAAACAGGGCCACTACCCTCCAGCAATTTTCTTGAGAAACTAAAGCAGAACGGTACCTGAACACCAGATACACTAATCCAAATAAAGCCAGGAGAGTAAGAACAATCCCTATCCCTATAGGAGCGTTGATCATATTATTCGATTTCGCCACAAAAAAATCTCCAAATGTATATGCTCTTGAGCCTGTACCGCCAGGATTGGTCAGGGATTTAATGACAGAAAATGCTTTATCAAGTAGATTATAATCTGAAGTTAAGGCTGCGCCGTTGTTGACTAAATTAGAATCCCAAGCTCCAACAAAACCTTTCAATGAATATTTTTGTACCATCGCCATCCACCAAAATTGGCAAAGAATCATTCCACCCACTATTCCAGCAAAGTGATATTTCAAAAAACGATGGTGTATCACTGAAGCAACAATTGCATAAATCAAGAGCAGAGTAGTAAGTTTAATCGGTTGAGAAAGATTCTGAGTTACCCAAATACCTGCAACCATTACTGCTAAGATTATAGCCCATTTCTTCTCTTCAAAAATCTTGTTGAAAGCATACAAAGCTGGGAAAAGAAGAGTAATAGTCATACCATGAGCCCAGATAAAGTGAGAAAGATAGGAGGGAATAACTGCTAAAAAAAACGTAGCTACCAGAGCCTTAGTCTTATTCTGTACAAAAGAATTTACGAAAAAGTAAAAGAACAAAAATCCTAAAGAAATAAGTAAAGCGTTAAAGAATTTAAGGGTCCAATTAAGATCTGGAGAAGTTTGATGTAAAATACCCATCAAAATATCATAGGCTGGAGGATAAGGATCCATAAAAGAAAGAACTGAATTTCCCCTTTGAGGATTATTAACATCTCCAATTGGATCGTATGCATCCTTATCGAGGGCTACATACTTTACTCCCATTGAGTGTCCCCAAGGATCTTCATCTTCTAAATAAGGATAGGCAAACGCTCCTGAAGCATAGATGTAAAAAGAAACTGCGAAAATAAGTAAAACTACCAGCACATAAATATCGCTCTTAGTCAGAGATAATTTTGGAAGCTTAGTAGGCAGTTTAAATCCTCGTTCTTTAAAATCCTTAAAGTAAACGTAGGAGGGAATAGCTAGACTCAGCACCAAAAATAATTTCCAATCTAAAGGAATGCGAAAAAAATTGATGAGTACAGAAAGAATAGCAAAAACTCCTAAACCAATACCCAAATTCATGATGTGTCGCTCGAAGAAACTAGGTTTAGTTGCAGATTTTAGATAAACGAAATAAGTCAGAGAAAATCCTAAGCCCCACAAATAAATAAAAAACAGCAAAATAGTGATTACACTGATCATATATTTACGGCTCTCTCTGTCTTTTTAAGGTTATCGATTACGAACTTCTTATATTCTCCATCAATAAATAATCTACACCACAGTTCAATGTTCAGCAGTGACCATATTCTGGCCGCATTGACCAGGTCCTGAAGACCATCTTTATTACGTTGGCAATGATGGTCGAGAAGTTTCTTAACATAGCGCGGATTGAAAATTCCTCTTTTGGTAGTCTTTTCATCCA